>Ga0123342_1001480_pt1 | contig 39512 bp, 15 predicted proteins | sample Turbeawhitnodule_FD_89960 | JGI IMG/M metagenome (GOLD analysis project Ga0123342, IMG submission 89960) | Root nodule microbial communities of legume samples collected from Mexico - Turtle bean Mexico white nodule | ecosystem: Host-associated > Plants > Roots > Nodule | place: Mexico: Nepantla...
AATACAGATGATTGAGATAAACACAATTCAATCCCAAGTATCTTTCTCTATATTTGATAAGTTGGTTTTGTTACATCCAGAATCAAACCCTAAATCTTTGAGTTCTTGTGAAATCTTTAATTTAGTTATGAACAAAGTCTCAAAATTATTTTCTATACTTAATGAGTTTTAAAACAGAACATCTTAATTAGAATTGTTCCTTGTGGGTTCGACATTCGTACTTTAAAGAGTATTATATTACAGTTGATTCGGTACACTTGCCGAGAAAAATCAACAGGCATGGATCAAGTGATGGAAGCTTGGGGATTTTTTGTGGGTTGTGATCATGTAGAAGCATTTCAACAATATGTCCATGCATTAGAAGTTGTTTGTTCTCCAAGACCTATATTTGTTGAATATGTAAATGGTACTTGATTAATTACACATAAAGAAAAAATTGTTAAGGCATGGACGAATAGGGTGATTTACATAGGCAACACAACAAGTAACAAGTGTGTATATTTGTTGCATGTCTTTGTTTTCCTTTGTAGGGTTGAGGCTACACATTGGAGTCTAAAGAGGATGCTTTAGACCTCCATGGGAGACTTATGCTTTTTTTTAAGATTCTATGAATGAGATGATTATCTTGCAACATAATGTAATTAAATATTAATTTTAAAAGAGTATTCATGTGATGAGTCATGTCTTTAATGTGACAGTGTACAAAACATTTTTTGGATTGTGTCTAAATTTTCTTTACAATATACTGCGAAAGAGAATGATCGAGTTAAATATTGTGTGTTAGATAAAGCTCATTGTGGATGTACTCATGGTCTTCTTTATGCTTGTGAATTGACTTCCATTGGCGCAAGTAGCATACCACTACAATCAACGCATGTCACATGGAGAAAATTAAGCTTTTAAGATATTTCATGCGATGAATGTTCAATAGAGTTGTCAATCCAAAAAGAGTTTGATGTGATCTTGAATCGCTTTAAATTAACATTACTAGTAAGGTTAAGATCAAGAATAAGTTACACGAAAGTGTATATCCAAATATATGACATTTTTGTGTGCACCACAACAGAAGGTAAAAAAAAAAGGTGTAGAAAAAGGTCATCCTACTAAATTTGCAAGATCAACTAAGTCAATCCCATCTTATTTTGAGTATGTTGATGCCCTACATTCACAACATGGTAGTTCTTCTACTTGGAAATTGATACAACCCAACTAGACAATGAGAAAACCAAGGACACAACATAAACTTCATCATTTAGTCAGTCATCTCAGCATCCTAAACAAGGCCCCACCAAACTTCAAAAGGACCTCAGCAGAAGAAGAATTGGACATAGGCCAGAGCATCAAATGTTCTTTCTTCTTGTCTTTTTAAAAGACAAGTTTATGTAAATAAATTAGACTCACTTTGGGGGTCCAAATAGAAGAATAAGTTTAGGGTGCACTTAGTATATTTTGGGCTTGTGCCAAAACCAACTTCTCAGGACAATGCACCTAGGATTACGGTTTTTAACCTAGTTTCTAGAAACCAAGCCTAAGGAGGCAACATTGACCTAGAGTCAAACCCTAGGTCACCCCTCTCCTATCCCAATTCTACCCCTCTCTCACTCTTGCTCTCCAAGTCATTCCTTCCTATATAAAGGGTGTCTTGGTTCATGTATTGACACATTGAATTTTGAATAGAAAATAAACTTTGTCAAAGTGTTTAGTGAATTGAGTCTCCTAGAATTTGGGTCTTATCTTGAGTGCTCTACACTTCAAGTGGCGGCTCTTCACCACTCATCTTTGAGTCTCCTCCCCCTCCAAGTGGCGTGACCATACCTTCTTCTTTCTAAGCTTTTCTTTCCTTTCATATTTTTACTTTTTCATTCCTTTATGTTCTTGTGTTCATCATTTTCTATTTTGTTTCCATCTTCTTTCTTTCCCTTATATGCTCTTTAATTTCGCACATATTCATCATCAACACCATATAATTGTGTTTTCTCTTTGTCCTCTATAAGTAAACTTTTACATTTACTTAACCACTTGGTTAAATTCGTGTCCAATGAGAATCTCTTTTAGGTTTCTCAACATATTCTGCTTAAAATAAAAAATCATAAATAAATTGCAACCCATAAAAAGGTGCAATTCTAAAATCAACTCACATCAGAAATCTAGCAAGGGATTCATCAAAGGCACTCCTAAAACTAAATCAATCATTTTGCTAGATCAATTTTCTATAGGGTTTCATCCATACATTATTGAGTCATGTGTTGTTGTGCATATGAACTTGCTTAAATAACTTAGACAATGATGACAATAATATGTTGATTTGTTTAGAGGTGATGAATGATATGAATATTTAAAAAAACTCATTTCTTGTTGACTACATGTGAATGGTGCCACATAATAATTTTTTGTACTTTATTTGTTAAGTCAATGTCATATGAATGAATTTAATTTATTTTCTTTAATTTGCAGGTAGGTACATATAAGTGGATGGCCATAAAAAATATGGGATATGTTATTGTCAATTGATATAATGTCATTCTTGTATGTTTATATATGAAATAGCCAATTACTATTTTTTTTCTTTAATGACCCAACCACCAACTGATTTGAGACACCATCGAATTATTTCAATTGATCATGTCTACCGAAATCATTTTGTACATGTATACTCTTATTAAATAATGTTAATTCTTTTTTAACTTATATTGTTAATCATTTATTATTGTGGGTGAAGTTGCAAAAAGATTGTCTGATCTTAACAACAAATATATTGTGGTCTAATCATTGTTATCCAATCATCCAAACTTAGTCATCATAGTATGTAAATTCTTATATAAATAGTGCTCGTTAGAGGACATTTATAGCTTATACTTTATATTTGAATTTATGAACATTGAATATATAACCTGACCCCAGTTGAACTTATTTCCGAGATTATCTTCATGTTTGTCACCCATAGTTACTTACTGCACCTCCCTATTAGAATGTAATAATAATCATTTAAAAACCTTACACTTTTGGAACAATGTCGTCTTAAATATATTAAAAAAATTGGATTATAGATAAATATAATCGTGATAAAGATTCTTAAATACCTTGAAAAAATGTGTAGTTCAGAAAAAAAATTAATTATTTTGAACTATTTATTCCATGACACTTCACGATAAAATTTATCACGAAATAAATTTCCTAAAATATTATAAAATCTATTCCAAATTCTTCTTTCAGATAATGTAAAAACTCAAGTTTCAAGAAAATAGAGAAACAAATATACATATTAATTGTCACAAGGATACAAACATATAAATAACCAAAAAAAATGGTAGATTTAAAGAAGAATTACAGTTCATAATATTTGTTAAGAGAAAGCTTGATAATATGCTTGGATAGAAAAATTTTAGAGTATAATTTATTTTTATAAAGAATTTAAAATGTTTTATAACAAAAATATGATATTCAAATATAAAATTTTTAAAAAAATGAAATTTTAGAAATGTATGAGCGGTATCATATTATTCAAAATTAAAAACATTACTACAATATAATGATTATACCGTAACAAATTATTTTGGTCAAAGAAAAAAAGAAACAAATGTTAAAGAAGACGTATTCACAACTATGTAGTACAGATACTGACACGGATACTGATACGACACAGATACGAAGATACGTAAAATCTCTAAAATGTAGAACACGAGAACATGAATCTATATATTATATAATTATGAATTATATAAATTGACAATAAAGATTTATGTGCACAAGTATGTTTCAGATTATTTTTTGGAGAAAAAAATATTTTTCATGACTGGTTCACAATAATTTGTTTCTTATTTTTATAATTATAATAATAATTTATACAATAAAGTTTAAATTTTTAGAAAATTAATGTATTTTTCCTTTTTAAAATTGTGTTAGAATTGTATTAAAATTGTCAGAAATCTAACAAATACTTTTTGAATTGAACACTTTACGGATACGTGTCTTACAGATGTCATATGAGTGTCGGTGTCCGACACGCCATTTAAAAAGAGTGTTCAACTTCATAGGTCCACAAACTTATCTAAACCAAAATGATAGAAACTTCCTCAAAAGTAACAAAAAAGTATGATATTTTTTGTTCCACAGATAAAAATAGCTAATAAGAAAGATTAGTCTCTATGTAGACCCATGAAGAATTTTTGTACTTTCAAAATTTCATCACCAAATGCTTTGTTGCAGTATGATAGCATTGTGGTTAACCTAAACTCTGCCATATTCTTCCGCCATGATTAATACAACAAGAGATGTCCAGCCAGTAAATGGATGCGACCCTTTTCCCTCACCACTATTCTGATCATACTGTTCCCATAAAAATCCAGTCTCTTGATAATTGCGTACTATATTTCTGCAGTAAGATGGAAATCAGTTTTGAAAACCAACCGATAGCTTTAAACAAGATTACAATGGTACCAAACGAAATCAGACAATACCTAATTAAATTGCTTCTCAATTCTTTGTAGATAGCTTTGGCTCTGTCCTGATATGGTCCATTCTCTACAAAATTCAGAAAAAGGAATGAATGAAGTGAAATATTTGCAGATATTTTGCCTAGGCCTGTTCATATTACCTTTGGAGTAATGGTGGAGCGCTGAAAGAATTCTGTAATTTATGTTTATCCAAATTTGACCTCTCCAGCATGGGCCCTCAGAATCTGAGTTGAATTTCATATACAAGGAGCTGTGAAAAAGAACTAGCTTTTGGTTCACTATAATCAACATATGCTGAATATTATCACTCAACTAAATCCATTAAAGATGCATTTTGGGCGTAACTTGTAGACCTTGTCGTGGCAAGCGATCGTAGTCCATAGTCAGTCCAAAAGAGGCTGTGATTTGAAATGAGTTCAAGCTGCTTTTCCAGAATCCATGATCCCTGAATGAGATGATGATAATGATGAGAAAAACACACGCGGAAGCAACACAGTCACAAATTAACTGCAGAAAATAAACAACACAGGATTTAATGTGGTTCGATCTTCAATCTGCAACCTACGTCTACAAGCAACTAATTAGGTTTTCATTCTGTTACAATTTTATTACAAGTATAAAAATCTTTTAAATATAGATTATAGAGATACAATAATTAAATTCACTCACTAAAACATGATGTCTAGTCAGCCCAACACAATTGTTCTCGCTTCACACTCAACACATAATAAAATATGCATCTAATTATGAAGTCAGTCAAGCAAGGCATAACTTCAAAATTCTTGGAATAAAAAATTCATGACATTGATGATAAGCTCGTTACTTACAGATGGAATGATTTTCCCCATGAAAGGGAATAGGCTAACATAACCAATGTGAGGAACCAATCTCAAAACAGGCCTCTCTAAAACATCTCTGACAAGTTGGCGATCAGTATGGTTGTGTCCTATCTCCACATCTTTCCATTTAAGTTGAACCTAATATGGTTAAGCACGTCAAGAATATCTCAATTTTCCAGTTATTAACAAGATCCATGCATTGTAAATCTTGCAACAGTATGTATACTAATACTGAATGTAAACAACTAGACAGTTTACCTTTTCTGTATGATTCCCAAAATCAAAATAAGCTCCATATGCATCATCAAAATGCATCTGCATGGTCATCAATCACAACATAGGCATGGACACAATTATGTTAGCACAATTGATTGCAGTGTCACTAGCCAAACATTTTATGCAAATCAATTCCATAGTTCCCTTTCGATAAGACTTATTTACATTATCCATATTGTACAGAAAAAGTCAGGCAAAGCCTTGTTCATCAAATTGGAACACTTGATCTTGCACTTTTGTAGAAAAACTAATAAGTAACTAAAATAACTTTTCTTTTCGAGGTTATTTCTAATTGTAGTTATTCTATAGAAGTATACACTGTTCTCTCTCCTCTTTATCTTCCCTCTATTTGCTCATATTCAACTACTGCATCATTTACAAACAACAAAGAATTGAACAACTCTGAAGAAGGGAGAGAGGGAGCAAAGGTAAAACACCTGGTTCAGTAACTCGACATCTGATAGCAATTGAGAAGTGGAACCATAATTCTGCATCATTTCATTCAATATATCAATTAATTTAGGTGATTTAACTTTCTGCAGCGTACAACTACACTACTTGATATCTAAAATTCACATAGCATTATTACAATATTGCTGAGTTTATTTTTGAAATTTATACCATGCCAGGTTTAGTTTCCTTATCCAATAACTCTTCAATGGAATGCAAACAGTGTGCTGCAAGTAGTATCCAGCATCTAAGATCCACATGGCGTTCGTCTGCAGTTGGGTGTGAAGCACGTGGATAATCATCAAATCCAGAGGACAGTGTCTGGAAATGCCATGTGTCTTCATTAAGCAATGCTTCTATTTGAAGCATGGCAGTAGTTGTTTTGGTCAAGTTAATCTGCTGAGCTATCTATACAGAAGCTGTGAAGCTCCGATACGGCGAAAATGATGTCGTCACCGCTTCCGACACGCCGCCGACACGGGTGCGCGGCGGGTGCGTGCACGACGCGGTGTCGGACGCACCTGCCTGGGCCGGATACGGCCCTCTTTCCGGACTCGTCGGAGGAGACACGGCCCACTCCTTCGACACGGCGGATGGCGCGGTCCACTCCTGAGACACGGCGGACGGACACTGTGCACTCTTTAAATCCTAATTTCTCAGAAAATCTTAACTAAAATCTCAAATAAAATCATTATTTCACAGAAAATCTTAATTAAAATCTCAAATAAAACTCTTATTTCACAGAAAATCTTAACTAAAATCTCAAATAAAACCCTTATTTCACAGAAAATCTTAATTAAAATCTCAAATAAAACCTTTATTTCACATAAAATCTTAACTAAAATATCAAATAAAACCCTTATTTCACATAAAATCTTAACTAAAAAAGAAAATTAAGAATAAATAATATATTTGTTGAACTCAAGTGGAAGGCGTAAAGTGGTGAACATTGGAGAAGAAGAAAGGAAGAAGAAAGACAACCTGGTGGAGAGAGGTAAGTGACTATCCTTAGTTTTAATTTTCACACTGCCCAATTGTCCATTCAATAAATCCCTTCAGATTTCAATGTTAAAATTCTTAAATTTTTTTTCTTTGCCATTAAAATGCATACCTACTACCATTATTGTTAGAGATAAAAGTATACTCTTTCATATAATTTACATACCATACAATATTAATTTGAATTTAATTTTTTTATTGAATTTTTAATATTTTCAAAAAATTTATATATAATTATATTTATTAACATTATTTTTTATTCAATATTTTAATCAGCATTGTAGATCTGAATAAAAATACAGTAGTTTTGAATTTAAGTTTTAATATTTTTATACCATTTTTATAAATGGTTTACATAAATACATCTTTTTTTTATACCATTTTTATAAATGTTTTTCTTGATTTTTTTCATATAACAAAATATATTATTACATTTTAATTTATACATAGTCGTGTCCTGTGTCCTATAATTTTCAATTTAACCGTATCTCCGTGTCCGTGTCCGTGTCGTATCCGTTCCCGTGGGCTTCATAGTACAGAAGTACAGAGCCAAAAAAAATGCATGTAGAACCTTGGGATTTAATTCATATATAGTGCTATTGTCCCGTCCATGCCAATAGTAGCTGCTCATCTGTTTCCCTGATAATAACAATAAAAGGGGATGGGAGTTCAGAAAGAAACGATCTATTTCCAGCGCAGAATCAGACCACACGTGCATTATAGAGCAGACCTGATTGAGTTGTATGGAACCATTGGAACCATGCTTCTAATCGAACAAAGGCACGCTCCAGGAATACAGAGATGTCAGTTTTATCCATTGCAGTAAACTCATTATTCTTCAAGCCATTTATCATATCTACAAAAAACCACTTACAGAAATAAATAAAAAGAATTCTTGTTCCCAGTTACGAACTGTGTAAATAGGGAGCTACAATACAACTTTCACATCTATTAAATTTTCGTGCTGCATATGATTTATATAGCATAAAAAAGTTTCCACTTTTCAGCAGCATCAACTACTGTTAACCATATTTCCGACCTTGATTTATAGTCACAAGTTTTTCTGTAAAAAAAATCTGGAAACCAGCTATAATGATGTGATATATATGGCTAAGTATAAAAAATCAAGATAAATAAATTGTGTATGATTCCATTCCAAAGTTATATCAAGAACACGCAAAGAGAGTTACAATTAACAAGGCTACCAGCAAGTTGCAAATTATCATTTCTCGAGCTGAAGGAAACAGAAAAATTAACACACAACAAAACCAAGCCTAACTGATGCTAGCTCGAACTCAATGGTGGAAACATATATGTAGCCTTCTTTTTGAAATAAAAACTTTTTTTCTTGAAAGAAACAGAGATTGTTATAACTACAAAAGGGAGAGCAGAAAAAGGGGAAATAGAAAAGGAACATAAACATATACCGCTTAATGCTAAAAACAGAGTTGGAGGATTTGCGTTTGTAGGATGCTGAGGAACATATTCCTCAGGGACCCGACTGCAAGTGAAGAAGATTCTAAACTCATAAGAATCTAAACTCATGAGAAGCACCTACAAACTTAAATTTTACAGCAATAATTTGAACTAAATGTTTTGAACTTCACCTCAGTGCTTCATCTCCGAGAATTTGTTCACGAGGTATCCATCCATCAGCATTCATCAAATCTAACCAGTGTCCAATGATATCCAGTGAAATATGGATATCCCAACGCCTGGTTAATGTGCACAAGATCAAATAAAGCATATTTACATATCACAGATTATTTGTTTGTAAACAATACCAGTAAGTGTTGTGCAGTCAAGAAAACGCAGATATGAACTTAAACTGAATTTGAAACAAGAGACAACTAACCAGATTATAAGTTGATGAAAACCTTCATCCCATAAAAATCCTCTCGGAAAGGAAGGTCGACATGGTACAGCTGTGTAAAGCTCAGCAGGCCAATATGATATATAATTAACATGCTCTCGAAGCTGAAAAGGGAAACAATCCACTGCATATCTGCCCGAGTTCTAAAGCTAATTAAACGGTACAAAGAAATGAAATTGAATGGTGGAAAAAAGAAAACTGAAGTCACTGACAGTAATTAATTAAAGAATAGGTAAACCACGTGTTGGGATGAGAAGTTTATTTGTAATATATGGCAAACAAAGACAAATTAAAATATGAAGTTCCTGTATGGTTTGGCGTGTGATAATAAGTACGCTATTATTCCACACAATCTAGTTCAACTTAGAGATAAACTGACATTTTATTAAGGAAAAATTTGATAATGGTTTCATAGCCACCGATTACATCCCTTCAAGACTCCAATCGATAGATATGTTTATTAATGGACTTCCCACAAAACAATTCAAAGATATTACTTGCAAGCTGGGAATGATAGATATGCATTCACCCGCTTGAAGGGGAGTGTTGCATAATCAAGAGAATTATTTCGTAATTAAGTGCATATTTCATTCTCTATTTATTATGACAGATTTGTTAATGATTTGATTTGTCCAGCTTTAATCACCCATTATTCTTTATTTTCATTATCTATTATTTCTTTCCTTAATTAGGTTGTAAATCGTATATAAATTAAGACTGTTATCACATTTGTAAAACATCTCAAAAATACATTTCATTTATTTCTTTCAACTATGTGAAACTACACCCTTATAGCCAAGTTTTTGTGGCTCACAAAAATAATGCTAAGTTGGATCCCAAATTCTTTGGTCCCTACAAAATTGTTGATTGTATTGGTGCAGTAGCTTATAAACTACAACTTCTTCTTGATCATTCTGAGGTCCACGATGTATTTCATGTTTCCTACCTAAAAAACATGTTAAAAATGCAATAATTTCAACTAGTTTATCCTATAAAATTGAGGGAGCTTTTGCTAAAAAAAAACCTTTGACCATATTAGACATAATGACTATTAAAAGGAAAGGAGAAGCAATTACTAAAGTGTTGGTCAAGTCAAAACATGAACTTCTGGAGGATGCAATCTGTGAGTACTATTACGATTTGGAGTAGAAATGCCTTCATTTCATTCTTGAGGTAAGAAATGTTTCCAAGGAGGAGCATTGATATGAAATAAAATGTACGGTGTAGGGTGGGTTATAATTTCTTGGTTAGTTAGTAGTTAAAAGTAACCAACTAACTACCTGATACATATGTAATTTTCATATTTTGTAAATATTTTTGTAACAATCAAATAATTTTTCCATAATCGTTTCTTCCATAAGATTTTCTCTTTCATGTATCTTCTTTCATTTTTTAGGTAGAGGTGTCAAAGTTAGTCAACTCGTTTCATATGAGTTGAATCATCACGAGTTGAGCTAAATATGAGTCAATTTATCTCAACTTACTTTTTGGTGAGCCAAAAATTTTATAACCCGACTTGACTCACCACGGGTTAGTAAGTTAAGCGGGTTGACTCGTTTAGACATATTTTACTATTCTAAATTATTTTATATATTCATATTTATTCCAGTACAATTAAAGTGGATTAAGTCGATTTACTTGTTTATAGTAGTAGGGTGTTCACTTATTTCACTCACAATTAGAAAGTGATATTATAAAGATAAAAAAAAAAAAAATTGTTAACTTATATAATTGCACAAACAAATAAATTAAGCATCCAAATCATTTTTTAATCTTAAAAAACCAAAGTGTAAACCTATATAACTAAATGTAGTAAATGATTATAGTAAAAAATTATAAAGAGTTGTTGTACCCACCTCTAACCCAACTCGAATTCGTTTAAGACGCATGTTAAATTAGCTGGATTTAATTTGTCCTACATTTAAAAGAATTATATTTTTTACAACCCAATCCGACTCAAACCCGTGATAAACCTAATTAGCTCACAGGTTGAAACCCATTTTAACATCCCTTATGTTAATTCCTAGAATTAGAATTGACCATAACACATTAGAGGAACCTGGGATATTTACCGATTCTCCCTAACGTTCCAGTAAAATTTCAAATCTGTGTCACATAGGGTGCAATGTTGCACTTTTTCTCTCATCTCTAATCTTACAAAAGAGATAATTAAAGCCATAAAACATTACGATAGTATTTATGTCAAGTTTAAGGGTTGGCATAGGCAAAATCTTCCATAAAAACTGTAAATAACGGAATAAACTACTAAAGAAACTTACATTGACGATTCTTGAAGCAGCAATTTTTGACTGACCATAGAAGTAGCCGATGCCACCTAATAAGTTTCCAACAGCTGCCTTACCAACAGATATCGATTCTGAATCCACCTGAAAATCCACTACTAAGATAAGGAATTCATTTCTAAAATAAACTTCTAAACGAATTTACTTAATTAAATTTAGCTTTCATAGCGCATCAAAAGACAAAACAAGAATTATAGATAATTCAATGAGAGATAATAAAAAAAAGTCAAAGGACAATAAGGGTATTATACCTTCTCTTCTAAATTGAAAATTTTGTCAAACTTTTCATCAAATGCTTGTTCTTTATATTTCAGTTGATTAGACAGTGAGGTTCCTAACATCGAGAACAAAACAACATTTATACATAGACTTAGCATTTTGCAAGCTAATGTTAATCAGAACAAAATATTCTAGAAATTCAGTAAAAAGTAGTCCCGTTCACTTTATATGCATAATGTTTAATGTAAAAGAATCCTGAGATAAACAAGAGCTGTTGAACAACAGAAATAAACTCACTGAATCTGAACAAGTTATAGAAATTATTTGGGTTTAGGGTAAGGTGTAGGTATGGATGATTAAAAAAATCAAATTGTGAAATTTAATATATAATTATCCAAATTCATATTATTTTAAATATATTAAAATTGATTTATCTCAAATTCAAATCTATATTTTTGAATTTTAAGTTCAATCTATTTAATTGGAATTGGATTGGATAAAATTTTGGATTTTAAAAATCCAAAATCAAGGTGCGTTTAGGTAATTTTAAGTTATGAAATGTTACGTCAGTCAAACTCAAACAAGCTAGCATCGGGTCGGGCTCATGCAAGGTTGGGTCGAGTCATCAAGGTCAAAGTCCATCCAAGTCAACACAAGCCCAAGTCGAGTTTAGTCGGCTTGGGCATAAGTTGTGCAGAGTCAATCTATATCAAGATTGAGCTTAGTCAGCCCGAACCCACATTTAATCGAGCTAGGACAGGTCCAGATCCATCTGAGTAAGGGTCAACCCATGTTCAACTTAGTTGGGTTAGGTTTAGGTCGTTCCTAGTCCGATTAAGAAGGTCGGGCCTAACCCAATCAAGACCAGGTCGGGTCCCAGTCAAACTAGTTCTGCTCAGGTCTAGGTTGACTCGAGTCAACTCGAACCCAGGTCAAGCTTAATTGACGCGGGCCCAAATCGAGTTGAGCTGGCCTAGGCCCAGGTTAAGACATGCCAAGTCAACCAAAACCTAGCTCAAGCCGAGTCTACCTGGACCTAGGTCAAGCCGAGTTAGCCTTGACCCAAGTTGAGTTGAACCAAGCCAAAACCATGTTTAGCCAAGTCGAGGCAGGGCCATGTTCAGTCGAATTGGGCTAGACCCATGCCAAGTCAAGTTCGACCAGATACAGGTTTGTTGAGTCTAAGTAGGACCAAGATAGATCGAATCAAGTCTGGCCAAGTCGAGTTGGGTCGTTTTGAGTCGAGACAGACTGGTTCAGGTTTGCGCAAGTCGAGTTGGGCCCAAACTTTGGGCCTACATCGGGTCGAGGGTCATGTCAAACTAAGTTGGGCAGATTCCACATCAGGTCAATCCCAGTTGACATGGGCCCACACTCAACCAAGTTGGGCTAGCCCAAGTCGGGCCAAGTCTAGTTTGGTTGAGTCTGGTTGGGTTAGTTGGGTCCAAATAGAGTGAATGAGTTGGACTGAGCATGGCCTGTGCGGGCCAAGACATTTAATCCACATCTAGTTAAGGCCATTTCAAGCTGAGTTCGGTTGATCCCACGTTTGGCATGTTGAGTCAGACTAGCCCCATGTTTAGTAGAGTTGTGTTGAGCCCGAGTAGGGTTGAGTCCAATCGAGATTAGGTTAGGTCAGCCCTAAATCGAGCAAGATCCAACCAAGTCCAGGTCAAATCAGGATTAGGTGAAATTGAGACAGTCTGGGCTAGGTCAGACCAAGTCAAGTTGGGCTCGTGTTCAATCATTACATCGAGTACACATCAGGTCAAGATCATGTTAAGCTGAGTTGGGTTGATCCCACGTCAGGTCAATTAGGTCGATCCCACATCGAATTTAATCTAATTGACCAAGTGAATTTAATATAGGTTTAATTTAAGTTAAATTATATTAGAAAAATATAAATCAATTTGATCTAGTTAAAATAATTCTGGATTTTAAATCTAATCCATTTTATTGGGTTTGGATTGAATATAGATTATTGGATTTTTGAAAAATACAATCCTTATCACCCTACACATAGGGTTTCCCTAACAATCAAAACATAAGAAATAATCTAACATTTTAATTGCCTTCTAAAAATTTTGTCACACAACCTATATAATCATCAAACCATAACATATATTTGCTTAACTGGAACATGATTCATGATCAAATAACAAATAGTAAAGTGATTAACTTTCTATTTGTCATAAGACGCTATGTCTCTATCTAGTGAGCAAAAACTTTGTGATCTCTTAGATCATTTCTATCTTTTTAAAACTCGTTAAGTTAGTCAAGAGTGGTTGCGTTACAAAAAAACAAACTTGAAAATTTTTAGATAGTATGTTTGTTAAAAATTAACATGTCTGACTATCCCCACTAGATGATATCTTTAAGAAAACTACTTGGTAGATTTATTGTCAAGTATAAACTATCATCTGATTATGTATCTTAAGACGATACATTATGAAAAAGTTTCAAAAATATTTTAAAACACAACTTAACTCTCCCTTCTTGTGTTTTGAGTTAGTCTCACACTTAGCTTGGAAAGTTCCCTCTACATATATTTCTTGTCTCATAATCCTTCTTTGTTCGTGTATTCAACAACTATTCTAGAGTAATGCCTAATAAATTCCTTAAGTTTCCGAGGGGAACAATTGTGACTAGAATTTTTTGAACAATTTTATGATCTGAAAACTCAATATCAAGGAGTCTTACATTGTATAATATGCCAAGAAGTTTGTTAGAGTATTTCTTAATTTTTTTCTAATTCCTTGATTCTTTGCTTCTCAAATTCTCGGATCAAGTCTAGTGCTTGCATTCCTTTCACCTTTTCATTTCCATCATCCTCTTGCAAAAAACTCTAATTGAGTGTTTTGACAGTCATTATTATGATCATCAAGTGGACAACAAAATATTTCTCTTATTTGTTACATTTTCTACTTCCTCTCTTTATGGATTTTTATTTGAGCTGTCGTTGATTATCTTATAGGATTGGAATTTCATTCACGCCTCCAACAGTTTCCCATAGATTGCTAGCATCAAGATAGTCTTCCATTCTAACAGCCCAGAGATGATAATGTTTACCGTCAAACAACAGAAACCTTCAGTTTCATCCTAACCATATTAGGTTCGTGTTTAGGAAACTATGGGTGGGTTCATTCACAAAGATCCCTTGGAAGATAGCTTGATACCAATTTTGTTGGGTTTTTTTTATTTAGAAAATATAAAAATTGGAGGAGCTTCAACCATATTTTATTCATAGACTCTATATATAAAGTAAACAATAAAATACTAACACTATCTTAATCGTAGCTTCCTAAATCTAGAAATTAACCTAGTATCTTTCTCTTTATCTAAAGAATATTTTAAAACATAAAGAAACTAACTCATTGAAATTCAAATTACATATGCTTAAGCATATTTTGGATAAACACTCTAGAGAAGTGGAATAAAACCTGAAAGACTACTGACACGCTCTTCCACTCTTGAACTTTCTGAATCAGTTCCAGAGATAAATATAATATCTGTTGTGAAAGAAAATCCACCAATAACCTGTAGCATGAATGAAAGAATGAGAAGTGCATATGATAGAAAAACCATTAGGAAAGATGCTTTTAATAATAGTTGAAGAGATAATGTTGGAAGGGATGTACTAGTCAATTATGACACTATGCAGTGGGGGAAATAGAGTTAGGCCAAATTCTTGTGGGTTTGCCTCTGTTAGTGAGACTTTGGAACAAGGAGAATTAGTTGCTAGTTAGTTATGAAGTTATACTGATATAAATAGAATGTTGGAAGGAAAAGGAGTTCGTTTTTGACAAATTTGCAAGTTGAGGAGAGACTAGGATCTCAAGTTTTGGGCATCTGTAATCATACTCAGATTCTATCTTCTCATCATGGAAATAGTTATTCCAGAGAAGAATTCAACAATAAAGAAAGTTCAAATCTTTCGATAGATACTTTTCTTTTCTTGCCTGATAAGCTTCCATTGAGAGTAAATTGTATATATATTACCTGAAAAACTAACACATTTGGAGAATCATCCGATGAGTCAGATAGCAGTGGTCGAGCATTCTTTCTTATCTACTAAGACATGCACAAAAGTGGATATATCAAGGCAAGAACAAGAATCGACAACCTCTTGCCAAACATTACATGAAAATTACGTATTAGATAACATGCCTGTGATGAAAGATTTTCCTCAACAAGATCAGACAAATTGTGAAAATGAGGAGTGCGAAATCCAGAATAATGCAGCTCCAAATCATCCTAAGAGAGAAAAAACATGTGGAAGAGAATAACCGGTTATTACCAGGCATAAATTAAATTACAGGTAATCAACTTCGGGCAAGAGAGGAAATCGTTTGAATGAGTTTATTAAGGCAAGAAAAGGAGGTCTGGAAATTTTGATCTGGGTAATGTTACATATTTTGCTTTAAAATGTGTAGATTAGTAGGTTTGTCGTATTCTTGAGCTGTTGCTGTGAAAGAAACAAATATTATGCACTCTTCTTTAAGGAGTGTAGTATGACTACATGATTAATTAACCATAAACTCCAAAGAATACAGTACTCGTAGCAGAAAAAATAATTTTCAACCATGCACTATTTCCATGCAAGCATTACCATTGATTTTAGATGTAGCTGCCAGTTTCCAATGTCCGCTCGAGAGCCAGATACCAGAGAAGAATCCTCAAGAATGTTCATGTTTTCTCTACTTAAATTTAGAGCATTAGCACCTTCGTCTGCCATATAGAAAAAAAGCTGAGCACCTCTTCCAAATTCCTCATTCCACTTGGACCTGAAGTTGGACAACAAGAACAAAGACAATACATAAAGTCGCTAATAGAGCAATACTAAGATGCAGAGACGTGCAGATTTTCAACACACACAAAAATAGAAGATCTCAGATATGAAACTAAATAATATAGATGCTCTGATGGTAAAACAATTAAAGCTAAAATAGACTGAGATACCATAGAGTAAGGTGAGAATTGTCTACTTTAATACAGAAGAACCATTATCTAGTTGGATATAAGGAAAAACTAAGAACAAAATTGTGTTGCATCAATGCTTAAAAGTGATATGAAGTTGATAACATCACCCACTTATGAGCTTGCACAGTAATTCGAACAGTCCAATCCCCTCCATAGCCACTGTCTTCCTCTTTTGATTTTAAAAAGGCAGTAGTGAAGGTGATGCCCTGGTCAACCAGCAGCTGATGTCCAAAATCTCGTCCATTGTGCTTAGTCCAACCATAAGTACTGAGGCCATCCTCATGTTTGCAAACATGCCGCAAGTGATATTTGCTATCCTTCACAACAATCCACATTAATCCAGCAATCAAAGATTTTGGAGTCCTGAAATACAATCACCACCACAACCAAAAGTCCCCAAAAAAAAACAAAATCAAAGTGAGAATGTTTGCTTGCTGAATCATATGTTGACTACTTTCTGTATGATGCAGTTTAATGACATAAATCAATCAGATTTACGCAATACATATTCAATATATTTTGTGATTGAATTACATGTGAAAAAATATATATTTACATTTGATTATTTTATAAATTATAATCATGAAAATATGATTTTTTTATTGAATATATTAGATGAAAGTAATTTGAATTGTTTAAAAAAATTATTTTATAGCAAAACTTCAAAATAAATAATGTGAAATTGTTTGTAACAAATTTAGTATTATATTTAAAATGATTAATTGTTGAGAATAAACTAGAAAAACAAAGGTATGTCTGGTTTAAACAGTAAAAAACTAATTACTCTTTTGATTTTATTGTAAAAAAAAAAATCCTCTTTTATATCTATTTAAAGTTTTTTCTTTTAGTCAATACGCATATTATTTTTAATTTTTTAGTCTTTATACAAATTATGTTAAAGATTTAATCATTTCTATTTCTTATGGCAGAAACTAAAAGGATTAAAAAAATGAATAGATATTAATAGAAGATGTTTTTAAATATTGAAACTAAGACGGAAAATATTGTAACTATAAAAAGTTAAATGAATAATTAATTTTTTTTTCATTTTTTCTCTCTACCGTAGATTGCAACTAAATTAAACTTTTGTTAGATTCAGCAACACCACTTTCTTATTTTATTTTTAAATATTTGCAAAAAGGAAAAATTAAACATATTAGATTTTCTTAAACTAAATGTTTTTAACCATAAAAATTTTCTTCAAAATCAGTCATATCTAAAACAAGCACACGGGGCTAGCCTTTAAAGCTTTTAAAAGTATTTGGTTGACAAAGTTATCAAAGTAACATATGTAATTAATATTGTCAAAATAACATATGTAATTAATAAAATTATCAAATTAATTAGTTCGACAAAGTTATCAATATTAAACGTTTTTTATTTAATCCAAGTAATTAATTAATTTAAAATATAAAATCAATTATAACAAAAGGTTTCAATTTTTGTAGTTTCATTATTAAAAATAATTTTATTAAAAAATTTAAATGAATAAAACTGTTCCGACCGGTCCTCAACCGTCAGGAACAAAAACATTCTAATATTTTTAATAATTACTTATCTATTAAAGAGAATACAATTTTCTATAATTATTTTTATAATTATTTTTAAATAAAAAATTCTATATTTTATTAAATATATATCATCAATAAAAGGATCATGTTTGTCATTTTTATTTAAACAATCTTATCTTTTATTAAATTAAAATCAATTTTCTATTTGATAAAATATATAATTATGCAGTCTATCTAAAAAAAGTGTTCATCCTCCGAATAAAAAACTTTCTCAATTTTTATCCATATACTATTATTTTCATTTTTAAAAGTATACTTTTTACTAGACATAGAAACTAACGTGTTTCCATTAATAAATATAATTAAAATACTCATTTTAATTATGCACAAAGATACTTGTCACTCTAATTTTTTTCACACTCCCTTTTACAACAAATAATATTACGTTAAACTTTATTCTTTAATTATTAAAAGATAATAGTATATTTACAATCCATAATTTTTATACAATTCTTAAAATAACTATTACTTTTTATATTATTTAATTATAATTATACTTTTTATATATATATTTATATTTAAATCTATCGCTTCAAGAATTATATTCAATTTTTAAGATTGTGAAAGCATCATTTCTTTACTAAAATAAAAAATAGTTGTGTTTGAATCTACGAGACTTGAATACTTTTTTTAAATGACGTGTCAATGTCGGATATACGTATTGATGTCGACGCTCCTACGATATTTATCGATGAAGTGTTCAATTCAAAAAATATTTGTTGAATTTTAACACAATTTTAAAAAAGATAAATATAATAATTTTTTAAAAATTCAAATTTATTGTGTAAATTTTTATTATAATTATAAAAATAAGGAATAAATTCTTTTAAATTAGTCATAAAAATTATTTTTCTATTTTCAACAAATTTTAAAAGTACACATCAATATTTATTATCAATTTATATAATTTATAATTATATAATATATAAATTTGTGTTCCTATATTATCTGAGAATTAAAAAAATAATCTGGCGCGAACTCCTAGATAGACCTGAGGACGATACGTTCCCCAATACAAACTCTCCTTGTGGTCTCCTTGAAACTGTCACTCAACCAAGTCATTCTTCTTTCTTCACGTAAGCCAAAACCATCGAACTCTCAAAAAAGACCAAAGGAAATTGAAAGCTCACCTGAGGAAGGTCGGTTATCTTAGGCGCAGGAAGCGGCGTGACAACACGAGGAAGACGGTGTTCTTCAGCGAGACGCTCTTCTGCAGCTGATTTCGCATGGTTCAAATTCAGAAACACGACGATACCGAGCACAATTTTGATCTTCAACATTCAGTGTGGCGATTCAACTTTCAGTTCAAAGTAATGGAGCAGTTCGGAGAAGAAACGAGACTTGACCTACAACGGAGAAAAAAACTACAAATGAAACGCCATTTTTCTTTTTGCAACTTAAAATGATTAAAATGAAAAAAAAAAAAAAGGCTGAGGATGCGCCACGTAATAAATAATATTGTGTGTATCTAAGTTTGTTACTTTTGAAATAATAGTTAAATATACAATTTAATTTTGGAAATATTATATTGGTGTCTAAAAATAGAAGCGATGTGAGTAGATTCATGTTATATACAAAATTAAATTAATTAAGGAAATGTTATATATAAACACTAAATTAAAAATATTTTTTTTATAAGGATTAAAAAATAAAATATAATAAAGGATTAACAGCGAATGTACAAATATTAATTGGTAACATTAAATTATTTAATAATATTTCATATATAAGAACCAAATAAAAAATTATAGAGATCGAATTATATGTCTAGCCTTCAATAATTTTCTTAAAAAGCATGCCAAAAGTTATTTATGATTGGGTCATAGTATAGTCATTATTTTTAATCTCGAATAAATTTTACGTTAATACTAACGATATCTTCTATGTGGAGTTTGACTCTTACAGAAAGGCAATTTTTCGTAAGTAAGTTTAAGTACTTCATTATAAAAACAACAATTAAAGCTGTTTTTAAGAATTTAATTTATATGCATTTTAAGTATAAAATTATTTACACAATTAATAAATAAAATTAACTATTTATATAAGTTTTAAAATAATTATTGTGAAAATCATTAAATTTAGTATAAATATTCATTTGTAATTGAATGGTAATATTTACATGTAGACAATTTACTATTTTAAATTTAAGTCAAGTTATTTTATTTCTTAACCTTTTGGGACACACTAATCTTATTCAAATCAAGTTGATTTAATTTTTGTTTTTTAAATTTATGAGTATTTGTTTTAATTTGGATATATAGAATAGGAATCTACATAAAAGACGACTACATTATTATTATTAATTAATGACGAAAATCTAACATTTGATTGACTCAAGTCGTAATATTTAATTTATTTCCGGTAATTTATTGGGAATTTCTAAATAGAAATTCTTGTATCGAGAAAGTTAAGCTTTTATGTAATATGGGTTTTTCTAACTCGAACAAATCGCATTTTAAAACAAACACATCTATATGTAGAAAGGTTAACAAATAAAATACACAAACATTTTGACATTTGCCTTCGGTGTGTGGTCGAATAGATGCAGGCAAACTATGATGTAGTAAGCCACTACTTTTAAAATCAAATAATTTTTAATTATATTCTTATTCTAAGAAAAGTAACTTTATTTCATTGAGAGATTATATATCTTTTTTTAAGAGTTCTTTTGTTTATTAAAATTAATTTATATATAAATTTAAAAATAAAAATCAAGAAAGATTATAAGAGAGATCTTGTATAAATTAATTTATGAATAAACTAATTTTAATTTTTATATTCATTCATGTGTTTTTATTTTATTTATTTTAAAAATATTTATGAAGAAGTTTATTAAAAATACCTTCACTTATTTTCTTATATTAAAGTTAATATATTCTTCAATTATATAAATTATATATTCATGTTTTAAATTCTTCTTATCTCATACATAATCTTTCACACTTTCATAGAGGAGTGGTCTATAGTGATAGGATTCGCGTTTCATAAAGGAGCACCACATCACATCGCATCATGTTTCCAAACACTACCACTGTCATCACAATATTTGCTAAGTCACATTTCACCTTCCTTCCACAGTCACATCACATTATCTCTTTCGACAATTTCTCGACAAGATTTGCTTTTTCATTCTCCATTCTCTTTATTTTTGTTCTCCTTTCTTCCACTTTATTTTTCCTTTCTAATCCTTCAAAAGTATATGGACAAGTAGAAGATATATAACATATTACACAATTATGTTACATGGTTTACACATATAAAGAATGTTTAATTTGTAACTTTATTTTGTGTAAATGTTTTTTATGGGACCTGTTTTTTTTATTAATTAGATATCTTTAATATATCAAAAATTATAGATGAAGTATATGTTGTAGAGCATAATGTAGTGCAAGTGGTTAATTATAATGTTATAAATTTTAAGACAATTGGAGAATTGTGATGAAAAATTGAGAGTATTTGTATTGGACTCAATGTGTTGATTATATTGATTTAATCTTTGAAGATTTTTAAAAGCATATGGAGGTCCACTGACTTACTATCAAGAAGGGAAGAATGATCATTACTTATATTTATGGTAGAGAAATGTTAACAAGCATGTTGAAAAAGCTCACTAAAGGAAGATACTTGATAAGGTCTAATATGACTAGATTTACCATAACTTATTTCACTCTAACTTGTGTTTGTAAACTGAAATCATCATTAAGTTTGACAATCGGAGTCCGTCATTAGACTCCTGACAGCGAAGACTACAAAGACTATCCGATCAAAATCTTTAATAGAATAAGTTCAATTTTACTTTTCTCTTTGAGTTAAATTTTGAACTTGTAGATCTGTCTCGATCTAAGTTTACGCATGTGATCCTTTTAGCTTTAAGATTAGTCTTTGTTAGCTTAGAGTTCTAGTGGTATAGTTAGATTTTTTATCAGAACTCTATGGTGCAGGTTAAGCTACTCTTGAAGCTTTTGGTAGGTTTGAAACTCTCAGTGAGCATCTGTTTTAAAGGTAAAGGAAGTTACTTTAAATTTTCAGTAGAACCTTAGGCTAGAAGATCTGGATGTGAAGGTGACGTGGTCACCAATTCCAAATTTTTGTTTGCGGGATTTCTTGTTTTGAGTCGATTGGAAATTGATTAAAATTGAAATGTGAAATGGTAGATATAGTAGATGTGGTAGAATTTATATGAGTTTGTAATTGAATGAGTTAGTGAATGTATTTGAATAGTTTGTGGAATCAAGTTAAATGAGATGTTTGATGAGAATTGATTGCTTGATTTTGATATAGAAATCATATATATGTATAAATTGATATACTATCTCAATGACTCAATGAGAGTGCTTGTATAATTCTGAGCATGAACTGTAAATATAATGTGTAGATTTATAAATTTACCAATTGAATGAAATGTTGGTTTAGAATTTAATAGGTATAACAAGTTTATGCAGAATTTTTCTGCATATTTGGCTCAGGTGAGATAATTCTCGCTCAAATGAGAATAAAATGAAAAAGGAGGTGTTCTTAGGTCCCTTCTCACTCAAGTGAGTAAATTCTCGCTCAAGTGCTCTCGGGTTGAATCTCACTTAAGCATGAGAATTTTTGCTTGAGCGAGACCCATTCTCGCTCAAACTAAACTCTATGTAAAAAAAATAAAAGTTTTATATTTGCTTTTAAAAGGTTGGTTTATTTATTTCTGTATTGTTTAACTTATAAATTATGTAAACTTTTATTTCATGTATATTTAATTGAAAATCTCTTTAATTAAACATTTATATGATTAGTAAATGAATTGTTGTGTGTTATGGAAATTCTAAACTTTGGTATGATTTGATTGTTTGATGTTGGATATTGTGAGATTCAGAATATAAATTTTAATTAAGACATAGTATTTTCAAGAAAGAAAATACTGTGTTAAGATTGTTTAGGAGTGCATTGACTATGGATTCGTCTAGAAGGAGATATTATGACTCTCTTGAGATAATGGAATCATATAGATGAAGTTATTCATGTGGTGAGAGTCGAAGGAGGTTCATATGCATGTGTAAGTTGTTTGAAAGATAATTAATTTGACCTATTATATGAGTTAACCTTGTCATACTAGGAGAGAGATTATTTATGCACATAACTGTGTGGATTTCACAATGATATAGTATGACAGGTGCAGATTTCTAAGTCTAAGTCAACACACAAGTCTTCTGGAGGTATAACCAAGTGTTTGTGTTGTGAGTCGGTAGAAGTTTGACATGTAAAAGATAAATTATGAATTTTAATAGACACTTGATGGTTTGAGAAATTGTATGAGACTTGATGAATTATGTTTATTAATTTAAAATTGAAATCATATAAAAATATATATATATATATATATATATATATATATATATATATAGCTAGCTTACCCTGTTATTTGTTTGTGTGATGATCGTGTTGTACACGGGAGCCGATGAGATTGTAGGTAATAGAACTCCTCAGTGAGCAGCTGGAGGATGTGATAGCTTTATAGCTTTAATTTTATTTAAATGCTCTTTTTAGTTTTTAAAACTTTTGATGTATATATTAAAATCCCTAAAGAGGGATATTTTTTTTAGATACAATTATGAGATAGTTGTATATATTCATATGTTAAGTAGATAGTGTTTGTTTTACTTTTGTTTTTTTTTTTTTTATGTATGTGTAAAAATTAGGGATGTTACAATAATTCACAAATAATTAATCAAATTAATTTTCAACAATTTTTAAATGTAAAAAAAATACAATTTTAATCATACCCATCACATCACTCACAAACTTTCATAAATTTTTCTTATACTTTTCACTATATTTACCTTAATCCAAACATCCTAACTTTCTTTGCAGTTTTCCTTTAAATCATCTCAAATTCACTCCCTCAAATCTATTAAAATATTTGTATACATATATATAGAGATGTCATTCACATATTAATATATTACACATGATTTAGTTGAATTTGCAATATACAATGATAAATGCTGAAAAACTTATGAAAGAAAAAGAGAGGGACTTACCGAGCCATTCCATTCAGCTTCATATATAGTTCCAAAAGAACCTAAAAGTATAACATATCAAATTTAATCAGTGACTGTTGAAACCAATTGCACTTCATGCCATAGTAAGTAATTCATTAAATATTGTGTACTTAACACGGGCTCAATTTTATTGGTTAATTTTAGAGCATTTTGTAGGATCACTGTAAAATTTTGTGGTGATGTGATAATTTTTGCTGCTCTATGGTGTATTTGATTGGGAACAATGCTCATATTTTCTTAGTTATAGTGTTATCTGATAGTAACGGGTATTAATACTGGAAATAGGATAGAACTCAATGAGATATCTTTTATAATGGAAAGATACTGCTCAATAAACAACAATACACACTGCAATATAGAGATGTAGCCTTCCTTGGCTTATGCCACCAATCACTCCCTCAATTCTGTTTTTTTTTTTTTCATTTTTCATTACTATCCCTCACCCCCAAATAGATTTGGATTATCTTATAATATTAATTTATATAGAAGATTTCAAATTAACTAAAAATAAAGATAATAGAGTATTTTAGTGGGTACAAACCCCATCTTGTAAATCAGTTTTATAAGATTAAATTAAATTTAGAATTTACTTCTTGATATAGGCCACATCAATTAAAGATAAAGACATTTTATATCATATAAATAGATACAACCTCATTTTATAAACCATTTTTTTAAAATTAATTTAAACTTAAAAGTTAACTTATTCATAATTAATTTTTTAAATATTATAAATAAAAATGATCATATAATAGAACTTAATCCTTAAAAAATTATTAATAAAATAAAGTATATATTTGATTTAAGTAAGTTTTAAGTAACTTGTTAATTTAAAATATTTATTTTAAAAAAATGTTTTATTGCCTATTTTTTTTTTTACTTTTATTTAAATATCCTATCATTAATTTTTTTAATTTTGATATCAACGATTATATGACTGCTATTGTTGTTTTCTCATCTTTATTGGTCAACTCATTTTTTTTTCTCAAAGTCAACTCACTCCTCTTTTATTTGAAAGTGAGTTGACAAATTAGAAGATACTCGAAAATCAAATAATACAGAATTGAATCCGGAAGTCATTATTTTGACGACATAATTAAATAATATGGGTTTTAAATAAAAATATAAAAAATTAGACACCTAAATAAAATGATTTTTTTAATGTAAAAACTTAATTAAAAATACGTAAATTTATAAGGTAGGTAAAACTTTAACTAATTAAGGCTTTATGTTTTTATTTTAGTTATATGAGTAAAATTTCTAACTTATTATCTTCATGTTATGGAGTAAAATATCTAATTTAAAGTTAGCAGAATAAACAGGTAAGTTGAAAAAATAACTAGCAATTTTTTTAGCAGTAAAAAGTATAACATTGTTGAGTCATAATTTATAATTATGGGTTTACTTAAATTCGAAGCAAATAAACATTGCGTTTTGCGTTTTGAGCTGGATTTTGTTTCTTCCACTGGTGCTGTTGCTTTCATGCACAGAACGTGCCCTCTGTTGCCCTCTGTTTCCCTCTGTTTCATCTATTCCAGGAGACAATCACGTGCCATTCATCATCCATCATTAATTCCATTTTATTTTAGTCTTTGGTCAAATAATAATAACAACTCATACCCATTTTTAACTTATATCAGTTTAATACAATGAAAAAGAGTGGTGCCACATCAGGACATTATAAAAGTGAACTCCCACCTAAACATTGTGTGATTTATGTTTTGAAAAATGTTTATTTTAGCACCCACTACACCATCATATACATTTGATACACCCTCTACACTATCATATACATTTGATGATGTGGTAAAGGCAGTTTTGTAACAATAATGTTTTCAGAAGCACGTCCGTTGTTTCGAACTCTTGTCCACCACCACCAAGGACTCTTCCAATAACGTCATCCTCTCTATATCCTGGTTCTGTCGCCTCCTCGACGAGTTCCTCTGCTACGAGACCGAGTTGAAAGTCGTCGTTCTCATGGGTTGCGACCCTTTCCAGATTGTCAAGTCGTCGTTCGATAAGCTCCTCCCAGATCACCAACACTGTGCTCTCGGCTTCGACACCGTCAAGAACCTCCAGCGCCTCGTCGAGATCGTCGTTGCCACGCTCTAGGAACGACGCTAACAGCAAGGACCGCGTGCGTCCGCTGTCGTGGACGATGGCGTGGAACTGATCGACGTCGAAACAGATCCATAGAACACTGCCATTTGATGATTAGACTGTCGGAAACGTCACTGTAAGGCCCTTCACCGCAAGGATCGAAGGCGAAACTCTCCGATTCAATACCACCGTCTTCGGAACAACCTTCCATGTCTTCTGAATATGGGTTATATATTACACCGGTTAGATGACTTAACCGATGTAATATGTGTTATTTTGAGTAAAAAATATATATTACACCGGTTGTTATTAAGAACCGGTGTAATATTGATCACATTGTTCGTTCGCGCACAATCTCATTCTACTACACCATTGTCACGTCTGCAGCGTCATGTGTCAATATATCAGGACTCTTATATTTTTTAGATTTTCATTCTTTGAGTGTTGGAGATCCCACATCGACTAGAGATAAGGATATTTCATTGTATATAAGTGTGTGCAAAGCTCAACTTTATCGCAGAGAAACAGGCGAGTCACCTTTTCCAAACGCAAGTTAGGACTTTTTAACAAGCTTACAAACTTTCTCTTCTATGCAAAGCAGAAACCGCTTTGATCATCACCTCTCAAAACGGCAAAGTCTATTCCTGTTGCTATCCCAACACCGACGCCGTCCTCCGCCGCTACGTATTTGACGGAGGGTCGTCTCAACATTGCAGCGATACAAGCGAGAAGGAGCAGGAGAAGTTTCTTGAAAAGCTGAGGCTGGAATATGAGAATGTGCAGGATAAGTTGAAAGAAAAACAGAAGCTGTTGAAAGAGATGAAAGGGGCAGAAAAGAATAGCTCTCGCTTTCCTCCTTGGTGGAATCTCTCCTCTTAGGATATGGGTTTGGAGGATCTTGAACAGTTCAAGATCTCTTTGGAAAGTTTGAAGCTTAACCTCATCACAACGTTGCAAGAGAAGAAACTACAGAACCTACATTAAGATCCACCAATGCCATGTTCTACGGTTCCACCGCCACAGCCGCCAAACTCCTCCAACATGACTCCACTTTTCAGAGGAAATCAAATTGAAAATTATGGGAACAGTTGTTTTGTTACGAGTGAGAATCTTGGTCATTGTTAAGTATGGAAAATGTCTCTATAATGATAATTTCAGATTGTTTAAGCATGAACGTAAATAAAGATGTTATTTTAGTGTAGATTTTATAAATACCAGTTGTTTGAAATTGAAAAGAATCAACTATATATAAAGTGTAAACAGTTTCTTTTTACTGTATAAATGTTCTTTTTTTAATTTTAAACGACCCATATGAAATTAAATTAAAATAATATCTTTATTTATTAGCAATATACTAAGAATTTTATACGGTTATTTTTTTAATACTTGTTCTTGTAGTATATTTAGCATTTTTTTTGTATGAAGTTATCATGCATCTGGTTTACAAATTCTTCCATATCTAGCGATGGAGATATTAATTTTTCTTGGAGTTGCGGTTTAAGGTGGTTTCATGTACAACATTGACGGGAATAATGAGATATTTTGCAAGGAATTCAAAAGGAAAACTGAGAATTAATGGAAACTGATCTTAAAGTGCAAGAGAAACTCCTCCCTATCAACCATATACATAATTTTCACTATAATCAATGGATGCCAAATTCTGCTAAATGATAATTTTAGAGAAGATTAAAAAACTGAAATTAATTAGTTAATATTAGTGTTGGATTTACATCCCATCTCCAAGGAATCTTAAATCTATTTTATTAGTGTAGATTTTTTAAGATCGAATCTAAAATGCTGATTAAACTAACATTAATTCATTACAAATTTTTAAATTGATTTTTAATTAAAATAATTTAATTTAATATCGGCCAAATCCAATATTTATGTTTTGTTTGGATTAAGGTTATGTTTGGATTGGTAGGAGGATGTGTGAGGATTTAAGGAGATAGATGTGTGGAGATTTGAGAGGAAAGTAGAAAGAAAATGAATGTATTTGAATTGAGGTATGTTAGAGTGAATTTGTAAAGAAAATTTATTCAAGTTTGTAAGTAAGTGGGGTGATGATTGAAAGAGATTTTTAATTTTATTATAAATTAGATAATATTTATATTTTTATTATAAATATATTTAATACTTTTATTTTATAATATGATTTGATCTTTTTTTTTTGTTTCTTCATTATTTTTTCCTTCACCTTGTTAAAATCTGGGATAAATTGGACAAATCATCAATGTTGATATTTCTTTCTACAACATTGCATGTGAGAGGGATGTGATTTTCATTAGGGATATCCTTCCTCACACTTCTATACACATCACTGGGTCTAAATAGTTGATATCGGTGTTCATCCCCTCTTGTGGACAGTCTTTCCATTAAAAATAACTGGGGCTTAAGGATTTGTGAGGAAATTTCATTGAAGTTTGTGATGGTTGTGTGAGATTTTTTTAGTTTTCTTAAAAGGTATAAAATGTAAGTTTATAAATTCACCATTTATTTGTACATTTTGAAAGTTTTCTCTATTCACTGATTTAAATTGTATGTAGATACATAAACCATGTAGATAGTTTAGAGGACATTTTATAATGAAAAATATTATATGTAGAGCTTGACATACTGATATCGCATACCGAAGGGAAGACCTAATTGTACCACTCTCCCTTACCTTCCGCCTGAACGGATAGAAGTGGTGAATTGTACAAGAAATTTATTTATAAAGAAGATAAAATATATAGAACAAAGTATGAAATATGATAGAATATGATGAAAAATATAATAGAAATAAAATGTATATATATATATATATATATATATATATTATTGCATGAATGACAAAGTAAAGACAATGACAAAATGGGAAAACACCACCATCCTACATGATTTTTCCCTCCAATTTTTGCATTAATCACGGTTCACACGGATCCACTCTCCTCTCTTTCCTGCACATCCATTGATCCAAACCATAGATATTTCCTAATATCTCATTTTCAATAGTGGAACCCTTGAAGCAAACAAAGTATTAGATTCCTAATAAATAATATATGAAGTGTGAATTTCTTACCCATTGTACACTCTCTTGAGTGAAAATATTTTTTAACCATGTATACCTCGATAATGACATTTAATCATAGTATTACTATGACACACTTGTTTATAAAGACCACTTTATTATACTTATTTGGATCGATTATCCAAACAAATTATTAATTTTGATACTATTATTATTTTTTATGATAAAAAAAATTAATATCAATAAACCATAAAATATCCTATATAGATGACCATTTCACATTAATATACTCACTGTAATTTTTTTAACCACAAATACCTCATTTACTATTTTAGATTAAAACTTTATTCTTATCAATATACTAACATTTTGTTTCAATTCCTTTATAGTAAATATTTTATTTTATATTTCTTATCTTATTTAAAAAAAATACTTTATATATATATATATATATATATATATATATATATATATATATATATCACACGTTATGTTCTTTCGTTGAATTTGAAAAGAAATTACAATGTTCTCGGGTCAAAATTCCATTTGAAACCAAACTTGGTTGCACCATGTTTGAGACAGTTAAATGCAAACGAAAAAAAAAAATTGCTTTAAGCGTGAAACTAACTTAACATGCTCTTAATAATTTTGGTCAACAAAATCTATTTCGAATAATCAAATGTATCTTTCGAACGAAAATGTGTTCGTCCAACCAATAAATACATCTAAAAAAAGTCTTTTACCTCTTCAAACGTGTCATCTCCTTTTATATCATTTTAACGTTTAAAACAAACTTCTTACTATTTTGACTAAGTAGACCTATTTTTAAGAACAGCCGCCATTTCGATGTTGACTAAAATTTCAGAGATTCATTTGGATACAAAACATTAAAAAAAAATTAATATAACAACAAACTCAAAGACAAATTAGGTAACTAAATTTGTTTAAAGATTTAATATCATGACGCTTATAAATTTAGGGGAGTAAATTCAACGTTATCCTTAAAATTTTTCTTTATTATTTTGTCTTTGTTAAAACGAAAAAAACATAGAAAATAATATATATATATATATATATATATATAAATATAAGTGGGTTAATAAATTCATAAAATTTTAACTAAAATAAGTGTTCACCAACTACTAAACAAATATTCGTATATTTCTTTAAGAAAATTAATATATAATCTACCATTGATTGCATTATACGTTTTTCCTTGATAATTAATGAAAGCAATTTGTAACTTAATTGAAAGCGATTTAATCTTATTTGTGTATTTTTATAGAAACATTTTTTTTCATAAACAGAAGTTGATTGTTGAGAAAACTTAAATTGTACACAAATATATTTCTATGATAATAATTTAAATAACAAAGGTTTGATACAAACAAAAATAATATTAAAATAATCGTACAAGATATTGATCCAATCAAATCAAAGCATTCTTATAAAACTAGATGTTACAAGTAATCATGGCAAGAGTATATTTGAATTTAAACGTGGAAGTTAAAACGAATCCATTGGTTTTTCAAACTTGAGAAAATAACAGTAGGGGACAGGGGAGGGGGTAAAACGGTGATTGCACAAAATTGTGACAATTCCGCTAGGCGACAAAACGACGAGGTCTGTCGGCAACTGTGGGCCGGTGCTGAACCGGGAGATAAAAGCGGCGCAAAATCTAACTTCCCCCTTTGAAAACAAAACGAAACAAAACTCATTTGAAAACAAACATTAACTTAACACAACGCATGCACACAACCCAAAACTAATCTCTTGAAACCAATTAATTAACAATAATTGTTCATTTGTTCATCTCCAAACCCAAAAATAAAAAAACAAAAATAGAAATAGACCGTTCAGTTTTAATTCCTGTACTCGCAACCAAAGCGAAGTTCTCTTTCTCACTGCTCTCTCACACTCACCCTCTCCAAAATTTTCCAATCCTTTCTTCTTCTCCTTTTAATGAAGCCTCCTTGTGATTTTTACTTGTGTTTCAGCTCGGTATGTTTCGGTTTGGTTCCAAAACCCTAGCCCTATTCCTTATCCTGCAGATTTTGGTTTACTTTTTGCAATTTGTTTTGGTGAATGTTCTGGGTTGATGAAACTGCTGTATATTTTGAATCACTGTTCCGCTTCCGATGGATAATTATTATTATTTGTAGTATTCGGTGATGCTTGTGTTGTTTCGAAGGGTGTTTTGAAAATTTAGCGACGTGTGCAATCTGTTGTTTATTCTCGTGGTGTGTTATTCAGTTTGGGAGAGAGGTGTTGCGAATTTTGTTCTTCTTATTTCGGGAAAATCAAGGGTATGGCAAGCGAAAGGCTATTGGCTACTTGGCCTTTTTCTTGTTTTGCTGGCTTGGTACCGTGGTTTGTTTGCTTTATCGCTGCATAAAATGGAATAATCATGCCTGAAATATCGTGATATTTTTTATGTTATACTTTGAAGTATAGCGAAATGGAATTTGTTGTTTTCTGCTTCCTTATTCTTTCCATGTTTTTTGAAGTTTGATTTTGAGCATCTGTTTTTTTTGGGTTAACTTTCTTTCTTGCCTTTTGGTTTTGCAGCTAAAATAGTTGAGATTATTTGGTACTTAAGTTAACACGGACAGTGCTTTGAACGATGGATGTTGCTGAGGTTGAAGAGAATCTATTTACTGCAACTGATGCTAAGGTATTATTACATCTTTGATTATTTTAAATTCTATTTTTGGGAATTCTAATGTTTTTTGTGTAGTAGATTGACAATTGCTTTTACAGTGTATACAGTCTTTTTTATGTTCTTATTCAATTAGGTAGGAAAGCGAAACCCGTTTCTTATTCAATTAGGTAGCCAAGTTATTTTTAGGTATTCAATTAAGCAAAACAGTTTAATCTGTCTACCTTCAAAGGTGCATGGATTTTTTTCACCTGGTTATCGTAACTGCTATTTGAGAAAATGTTTTTCATTTCTGGACAAATGAAAAGAAAACAGTAACGGACTGTTGAAATACTGTTTTTCTTGCTCTGGTTTTTTCTCGTTGTGTCAAATTTTTTTAAATTTTATTTTCTGTAATAATGTATTCTGATCATTGTCTATCTGGTCTCTTATGCAGTTACACGGACAAATGTGCAAGACTCTTTCTATTATATATTGCAAAGTATTGTCTGTATTTCCTTCTTTAGAAGCTGCTAGGCCAAGGAGTAAATCTGGTATTCAGGCATTATGTTCATTGCATGTAGCCTTGGAGAAAGTCAAGAATGTTCTTCAGCACTGCTCAGAGTGTAGTAAACTTTACTTGGTACGATTTATTTCTTTTATAGTTTTATTTGCTGATTATGTTTCTAAGTACACAGTTTTTATTTTACCTTATCTCATGAAGCACTTATCTCCTGATGATGGTGGGTGAAATTATTTGAAATGCCCTTTTTGTAAAATATGTTACTTATTACATAAATTGTGATGCAGGCTATAACTGCAGATTCTGTCCTCCTAAAATTTGAGAAAGCTAAATCTGCTCTTGAAGATAGTCTTAGACGGGTGGAAGAAATTGTTCCACAATCTATTGGGTGTCAGGTAATATTATTTAGCAACATGGCTGATGCCATATTCTTTTTTTGCAGGTTAGGGTTGGTTAGTTTAGGTTCATGGTTCCATTTCCATTATTATCATGTGGAGCCTCTTATTCTTACTGATTTCTGTTGTGATCATATGAATGAGTGGCCCTATTTTAGATGTTTGATTTTGTTATTCCAAAATAATTGAATGCCCTCGTTTTCATCTGGATTTTGCTTTCTGTAACACTGGCCTTTTCATATTCACATGTGCAAATTTTGCACTTGTTATCATTGTCAATGTTTAGCCTGGTCTGAGGTTTGACTGACTAATTACCTGTTCAGGTTCAGGAGATTGTGAATGAGTTTGTGACAATAGAATTTGCACTTGACCCATCAGAAAAACAAGTCGGCAATGATTTGATTGCATTGCTCCAACAGGGAAGAAAGTTTAATGATTCTAGTGACAGCAATGAGCTTGAATGTTTTCACCAGGCTGCTACTAGACTTGGAATTACATCTTCAAGAGCAGCTCTTGCTGAAAGAAGAGCTCTCAAGAAACTCCTAGAAAGGGCTCGATCAGAGGAAGACAAGCGGAAGGAATCAATTATTGCATATCTCTTGCATCTTATGAGGAAATACTCCAAATTATTTAGAAGTGAGTTCTCAGATGACAATGATTCTCAGGGTTCTGCACCTTGTTCTCCCACTGTTCAGGGATCTATTGGGGACAGTGTTCCTGGTAGTCATTGTCAAGCCTTTGACAGACAGCTTTCCAAATTCAGTTGCTTTAATTTCAAACCAAATAGTTGTAGGAAATCAGGGCAGATGCCTCTTCCACCTGAAGAGTTAAGGTGTCCGATATCTCTGCAACTTATGTATGATCCTGTTATTATTGCTTCTGGGCAAACATATGAAAGAGTTTGTATAGAAAAATGGTTCAGTGATGGTCACAACAAATGCCCAAAGACCCAGCAGAAACTTTCACATCTTTGTTTGACTCCTAATTACTGTGTTAAGGGCCTTGTTACTAGTTGGTGTGAACAAAATGGAGTTCCTATTCCTGAAGGCCCTCCTGAATCTCTTGACCTTAACTACTGGCAATTTTTATTATCAGAGTCTGAATCTACAAATTCAAAATCTGTAGATAGTGTCAACTCTTGCAAGTTGAAGGGTGTTGATGTGGTTTCTTTGGAAGAGAGTGGTATCCCAGAGGAATCTGTGCAAAAGGGGACTGAAAGTGTGTCTGCACAAGAGGAAGACACTGAGCAGTATTTTAACTTTCTGAAAGTTTTGACTGAGGGGAACAATTGGAGGAGGCAATGTGAAGTGGTAGAACAGTTAAGGTTGCTGCTGAGGGATGACGAGGAAGCCAGGATTTTTATGGGGGCTAATGGGTTTGTCGAAGCACTTTTGCAGTTCTTGCAATCAGCTGTCCATGAAGGTAGTGTAATGGCTGTGGAAAGTGGAACAATGGCTCTCTTCAACCTGGCTGTGGATAATAACAGGTTTGCTTTATATTTCCAGTTTTTAGTCATCAAGTAAAACTTCTTTTCTTATTATTACAAAATCAATACAGTTCTTTGTATTTGAGATTCATTATGTTGTGTTTTAGCCAAAGCCATTGATGATCAAAACTGATCACTAAGATTTGCATAGTGCAAGTAGATGTGAAAAATTGATCACTGCCCAGATTGAATGCATCTACAACTCGATAATATACATAATTTCTTCATTGCTTAGACTCTGATTCATTTAATATATACCAACAATAATGTGGCTGGAATTTACCGATATGGTGGAGTTAGTGTTTCATTAACTCCTTCTAAATTCATATATTCTTTTTAACCTCTGCACACTATTAACATGAAGTTGATCTTTATTTTTCAACAGAAATAAGGAAATTATGTTATCAGCTGGAGTATTATCATTGTTGGAGGAAATGATTTCTAAAACTAGTTCTTATGGTTGTACAACTGCCCTCTATTTGAATCTCTCTTGCCTTGAAGAAGCCAAGCCAATGATTGGCATGAGTCAGGCTATCCAGTTCCTAATCCAGCTTCTCCAATCTGACTCTGATATTCAATGCAAGCAAGATGCTCTCCATGCTCTCTATAATCTTTCTACTGTGCCCTCCAATATTCAATACCTCCTTTCATCTGGCATCATTAGTGGCTTACAATTCCTTGAAGGAGACGATGATTGCATGTGGACAGAAAGATGCATAGCTGTTTTGATAAATTTAGCTACTTCTCAAGTTGGAAGGGAGGAAATTGTATCAACTCCCGGGCTTGTTAGTGCACTGGCTTCTATACTGGACACCGGTGAGCTCTTGGAACAGGAGCAAGCTGTGACTTGTCTCCTAATTTTGTGCAATAGAAGTGAGGAGTGTTGTGACATGGTCTTGCAAGAAGGGGTTATACCAGCATTGGTTTCAATATCAGTGAATGGGACCCCAAGAGGCAGAGAAAAAGCTCAGAAACTCTTGATGCTGTTCCGAGAGCAGCGACGGGACCATTCACCAGTTAAGACACATCAGTGCCCACCTGAAACTAGTGATTTGTCTATGCCTCCAGCTGAAATGAAACCACTATGCAAGTCAATTTCAAGAAGAAAGTCTGGGAGAGCTTTTAGCTTTTTCTGGAAAAGCAAGAGCTATTCTGTTTACCAGTGTTGAGTTCCTTTGGTTGTTGTATCTATACTCTTTTGTGGCCCTGCCTTCTACTTCCTGTTCCCATGGGTGCTGCTTAATTTTTGGTTCAAAGCGAAGAAGAAATGTACAGACCTGTGTAATTTATGGATTTTGTGTTCTTCTTTCGCTTTCCTCTTTGTAACATCAATTTTTCTAAGTGTTAGTTTCCTTCTCTTTCCTTTTTTTTTGGGGGTGGGTTACAATTTTTAAATTAACTGTTAATTATGTCTTTAGATGTTTCCTCGGTGCACAAAATCTACACAGAAAGATCTATGTAGTCTATACATAAAATAAAGCAGGTTACAACTAGTAGCTAAGAGAGGGCAAGTTTGTTTAACGGATGTCGCTTTAGCCATCACTTTCACCTTTAAAACACTCATGCGTCATCTTTGGTCCGTGTTTTTTGGTTGCTTTACCGCACTGCAATGCTTTCGATTTGTACATTGTTTTGTGACCCACAAAAATTAATCCATCTTCTAGGAGGAAAACAAAAGACCATTACGGTATGGCGGCTACGGTTGATAACTTTTATAATTAAACTAAATTTTATTCATAAAAAAACTAAAATTTATTTTTCTTAATCTAATAAAATCACGGTATTGTTGACATTCTTGCACTTGTAGGATAATTGTTTATTTATATTTTTGTTAGGAACCAAAAGAAGAACAGAAAACATAAGTTTATCTTTTACATATTGACGGCTTTACTTATTTGCGCCAAATTATTATGTCAACCTATCTATTATTTATTACCTTATTGAAACATGGGAAGAAAGTGTAAGAATTAATGGCCTAAACAAGAGGAGCAAGGAGGTAAATTGTTTAACAAAATAATTTTGCAAATGTTACCTAATAATGAAGATTTATGAAGAATTACAGAAAGAGCAATTAAGAAAACCAAGAAATCAAAGCTGTTAAAATTGTTTACAGAAAAACAATTGGTTGACATTTCGATTAAGTAATCAACAACAGATTACAATCATACAACACCACAAAGAGGTGATCTTGACCACACAAGAACACACACCCTCTTTGTCTTTTCACACAAACATAGTCAGAACAATCCTTTAACCTTACAGATTTACTGTTTTACAAGTATACAAAATGAAAAACAATTACAAGAAAAGAAGGAACCGATTACACCTGATGTACATGAAATCACAAAGCTCCTAATTCACTTCTTGAATCAATTGCACAACCTTAGGCAATCTAGCAAAGCTTGAGTCAAATCTTCCTCAAAACAGTTTCTTAATCTCTCTTTTTGTGTTTTCAAATATGGAGGGTAACCCAGTTTTGTAACTCTTCAAAATAGTCGTTTTAGGCAGTTAAACACTAGCCATAACAGTTTCAAATCAACTGAAAACAAATTTAACAAGTTTTTGAAAAGCTGTTAAGAAATTCAAAAATATCTGGTTGAAATGTCGTTTTAACCGGTTGAATTGGTTATGACAGTTAGTCAACCAAGTCAAAAGCAGTTTGAAAACCCTCCAAACAAGCTGGATGGAAAACAACCAACTAAACCGAGAAATCAACCGGTTGTTTTTCACTTGGCTTAGAAAAACACTTTTCGTTTTCAAGACCAGATTGATTCAGGTGTGCTTTGGAATAAGAATGAATTTTACAAATTCTAAACAACCTAGAACTAAATCCCAAACACAGTAGCACAAGCATCAAACTTTCTTCACAGATTTTGAGGCATCAAAGCTTCATTTTCAACTGAAAGTGTTTGGTCTAAATTGCCTATTTCTTTCGCGAAAATTCTAGCCATTTAATATCTGTTTGAACGCTTAAAATTTATTATAAATTAATTCAAACGTATATTTAATTATATTTAATAATTTTTGATTTAAATATAATTAAAAGTCATGTTTGTTTGATGATATAATTGATACTTAGGTGGGTAATCAAGTCATTATGTCTTTAATTATGAGACCTAATTAATAAGGCTATTATACATAATTTGTATAAGTAAAGTCCATCAACAATCATATAAATAGGTAACAATACTAAACATTAAGTGACAAACTTAAAACATTAGAGTATTTGCAGGTACACATAGTTCGAGATAATTACCATGAAGCATTTCGATATTAGAAGAAAGAAAATGATACATTAAGGTCTCATAGAGGGTCTTCAACTCCAAATATATACTTATTGCCTCAACTTCAAAAAAATCATAAAAATAGTAGAGAACTCAAGATCCAGCAAACCATATATATGAAGCATTGGAAATTTAAAATCCAAAGCAGTTATTATCAACAAAAAATAATATTTATAGAAAAAGTTATAACCAAAACAATAGTAAAGGTAAACTAAGTCAAAAATACAAAATTAAAACAAATATATACAATGAACCCAATTTAATATTATTGAAAAAAAAAAGTTAAAAACTAAAAATAAAGCATATGGAAAAATGTATTTACTATAAAATAAAGTTATAAATGTGTGTACAAAATATGTGTCATCACACACGATACTTCCTATAATCTTGTATTAAGCCTGATGAATTTGTTTCTTCTTCACTAATCATGCATATTGTACTTTTAGTTTATAGTCTCCAAGTTTACGTTTAAGGATGCTTGAGGTTTTATAAGTCTTTTAGTGAGGTTCACAATTGCACTTATTTCCGTCTTTCAAGTTTTGAACATTCTTACTTTTATAGATATTTTAAGATCCAAACCATTTAAAATCAAGACATAATTATAGTTACATCAATATCACTACAAGAAATAATACCAATAACTTCGGGCAAAGACACACTTAAGGAGAGAAAATTGGACACTAAATGATTAAAATTGTCAACTTGGTGTTCCACTAAGTCAAAGGACGTTATTGTATTAGAATTGCTTTACAAAGCAATGCAACTAGTGTTGGTTAATGTGACAAGTCTTACACAAAATAAAAAAAAAAATTAGTAGCGGATTTATAACAAAGAAACTTTTCTACAATCTGAAATTTAATGAAGATTAAATAACCTCTAGATAGACAATAAAATAAAAAAAAATGTTATGTACTTGTTGTTGCAGTCCTATAAATATGTTATGTACTTCATAAACAAATGAGCAAGCATATGTTCTTGCAATTGAATAGGTAAATGATTTCGATGAAACAAAATTTGTGGCAGCTTGCAGGTTGTCTCTCTGATATGCCACAAAGCAGACACCAAAAAGAAACATAAGAATAATGATGGACACCTCTTAGGGAGAAATAAAAGACCATTATTGTATTTTAGAACCCCAAATATTTTTATAGTTTTTTAGTTTTAAATCATTAACAATTCTATTAGAGGATACTCCCCTCCCATTTTTAAAATATAAACATTGACTTTCCAAAGAGTACTCCAACAAATTCAAGACAAGAATCAATGTTTGAGATTTCATTGATGACATCATAATATGTCAAACACCATCTCCTAGGTATTTACATGATGCAGGTCACCATAATCAAATGTTGTAATAGTCACTATTGACCACTAGTAGATTGATGTTACGTAGTAACTGTAAATACTCTTTTGAGTGTCATCAGAGACCATACTTAGCCATGTTGATTTTGGATCACGATTTAGAACTATAAAATAGAAAAGGCAAGAAGCAAAATGCATTGAAAATAGAGTTACCTAGAAAAAGGCAAAGTTATAAGTTAGGTTACTGCAAACTCATTATGTCACCGATCTAAAGAGAAAGAAATTAAGAATGTAATGTAAACAATAAAAAAAAACACGAATTACATACAAATTATACCCGTATGCAATTTTTGGCGCCATGGAGCGGGTGAATGGGATTCGAGGCCAGGTTCCTTCAGCAATCCTTCAACAACCAAAGAAAATTTAAGCACTACACCAAGCAAATTCTTTAATTTTATTATGATTTTTATTATACTTATTATTATTAATAATACTAACAATATTAATGATACTAACAATATTAATGATACTAACAATAATAATGATACTAACAATATTAATGATACTAACAATATTAACATATGAATCACATTTAATTTATCTATAATCTACTTGAATCTAAACATAATTTATTATATTATCAATTACATTTAATATATGTCATACTCATAGTCATCATATTACCTATTACATTAAAATCAACTATCATATTAATTATTATTTTACGATCATATTGACTTAATTAAGTTCATTAAAGGAAACATTTTAA
>Ga0123342_1001481_pt1 | contig 39509 bp, 14 predicted proteins | sample Turbeawhitnodule_FD_89960 | JGI IMG/M metagenome (GOLD analysis project Ga0123342, IMG submission 89960) | Root nodule microbial communities of legume samples collected from Mexico - Turtle bean Mexico white nodule | ecosystem: Host-associated > Plants > Roots > Nodule | place: Mexico: Nepantla...
ATGGGGTTGAGTTAGGCTTAAAGTCCACTTCGTAATATGGTATCAGAGCCATTTCGAGCCTATCCTAGCGAGTATTTGTTGGGCCTATCGTGCCACCCGCTATCGGACCACCCATAATATATAGTCCCACGCACGAGTTGGCAGTCTCGGCGTGAGGGGGGTGTGTTGGAGATCCCACATCGACTAGAGATTAGAGCCTTTCATAATATATAAATGGGTGCAAACCTCAACACTATGAGCCGGTTTTATGGGGTTGAGTTAGGCTTAAAGTCCACTTTCTTAATATGGTATCAGAGCAATTTCGAGCCTATCCTAGCGAGTATTTGTGTTGGGCCTATCGTGTCACCCGCTATCGGGCCGCTATCGGACCACCCATAATATATAGTCCCACGCACGAGTTGGTAGTCTCGGCGTGAGGGGGGGTGTTGGAGATCCCACATCGACTAGAGATTAGAGCCTTTCATTGTATATAAGTGGGTGCAAACCTCACCTCATGAGCCGGTTTTATGGGGTTGAGTTAGGCTTAAAATCCACTTCGTAATATACCTTGAGCCATTGTTAATAATCAAGGAAATCACTTGGTTGCAGGTCGGAACACATATCTCGATTGCATTACCATGTGGAGCATTGTGTGTATTATTCTTTTTATAGTGCAATGATATACATCCGATGATATTGGATCCTAATAATCAAGATAACAAACATGAAACTCATTAATGAAACTAAGACATTAACTGATGAGAAGTTGAAAAATATTTATGCATTAAACTTGTAGTAAGTGTATGAACTACCTTAATATAAGATAATAAAATTTATTTTATGGTGTTTGTGATGAATTAAGTGTTAGTCTTTATTGAGAGATACATAATATAATTCTTCTAAAACAATAATAATAAATTATATTATTCATTAGAAATGTGATTAAGGATTTCAACATCTTTATCATAATGTTTTGGTTTACATTGTGATACAATAATAATAAATTACATTATTCATTATAAATGTGATTAAGGATTCCAACATCTTAATGTTTTAGTTTACATTTTGGATTGTGAATGTATGAGTTTTAAAATAATGATAAAATTGATATATAGAAACTTTATGTTTTACTGTATTCAATATATATGAATAATATTTATTAGATTGTTATATTATTTAATTGTATATAATATATAAAATGAATACATTTTAGAATAAAATATTTATTTTCTACACGCTTGATTAAACATTTTAGATAATTTTTTTAGTTAGATAATTTGGAATAAAATATTTGTTTTCTATACGTATGATTAAACATTTTAAATGATTTTTTAATTTTATGGGTATTAAATATATTTTCATCACTAATAAAAAAAACCTATCTCACTAGTTCAAAATTAATTTTTATTTGTATATTTTATTTTAAGTAATTTTTTTAATTTTTTTTCAATTTTGATATATTTCTATCTCTAAGTTAGGTTGAAATAAAATTTGAAAAACTAATAATTAAAAATAATGTTAGATCGTAATTTAACTTGTTAATTATAGATCTGAAGAATATTTATATATATTAAATCTATTTATTTCTTATAAATTTTAATCATATGAAAATATTTATCTGGTACTAATTATGATGAGATTAATAATTAATTTAATACAAACAAATTTAATTAAAATTCGTTATCTGTTAATTTTTATGACTATTATTTCACTAAAAGATAGAATTAAAGTGTCATTCCGATAATTTAACTTTTATTGTATGAATTATTAATAGTTGGAAATAAAGCCATTAACAATATTTTTTTTAACAAAAAGACTTAATCAAATTACAAAGTTGTGATGAAAAATTGAAGTTAATAATATACTATAAAAACACATGATTTTTAGTCTATCAAGTTTAATTTTTAATCTAAAGTTCATATGTTAAGTGAATATAATTTGAAAAAAAAAACTTATTCCGGTCGGTTTACACAAAACAGTGTACGTAAACATATTTAGAATAAATTTCTTAAAGAAACAAATAGTTGATGTGATGGAATACATAAAATAAAAGTAGATTATTATACAAATAATTGAAATTAAAATATTTTTAATAGATTTGTTGTTCTTTTTTAATTGTTGAACTAACATTCTTAATTAAAAAAAAGAAAAGAAAAGTTGAATGATGATAAGGTAAAAGTCAAGAAGAGTGGCTAAGTGTGTGCTAATGCACCACCACTACCCACACTCCAACACTCTTTCATTCAATTCTCTAACCCAATTATTAACATAAACTAGCCACGTTCCACTTTAAACAAACAAACGCACCCCGTCCAAGTCCTCTTCTCGATGTGACGTCGTTTCACCTTCCCCAGAACCACCATCACCACTACCACCCCCACTCACTCTCACTCACACCCATTTCTAATTCCTATTCTTATTCCTATTCCTATTCCATTCATTCCAAATCCAAAACTACTTACAAACCAACCCAAAACCTCACTTTCTTTCTTTTTCTCTCTAATATGGACCAAGACCAGCGCCACGTCAGCGCCACCAGCGCAACTAACAATCCCGTGCTCCGCTGCACCACCGTCTGCACTCTCCCCTTCGCGCGCCTTGTCGCCGCCTCCCGCCGCCGCCTCTTCCTCTCCGACTGTGCTGACCGTCGATCCGATGACGACGACGGCTCTGAGTGCGGCTACTCCCGCGCGGTGTTGGTCCTCGATATGGTCTGGAACCTCGCCTTCGTCGTCGTGGCCGCCGGCGTCCTTCTCTCAACACTGCGCGAGCGGCCGTCCACGCCGCTCAGACTCTGGCTCTGCGGCTACGCGTTCGAGTGCATTCTTCATATGGCTTTCGTCTTCTTTGAATTCCGAAGTGGAGTTCGCGATTCCTTTTCTCACACTACCTATAGGTAACTGCTCTCTTTACTTCACTACCACTAGTTTTTTCTTCAATTCCTGCGTCCACAATTGATTATTTTAATTTTAGTTATTTTTAAAAAAATAAATAAATAATATATATATATATATATAGATAGATATATGTTTTTCTGTTGAATTTAATGTCTTTTTAATTGACATTGTTCGTGTGTGTGAGGGAGAGGGAGAAGGAGAGAGAGGGAGGCAGATATGACTAGTAGCTATGTGATGTTAGAAATGAAACATGTGATGATGTTGAATTGGTGTGCGTGCGATGATGATTCCTTTCTAATGACGAGTGAAATTGAAGTTAGGGAGAGTTTTTCTGAGGGTATAATTGTACTAATAACGTATTTCTTAAAATTATAAATTATTTATACTTGGAAAATTATTGCTTTCTAAGATTGATAATGGATTATTATTGTGCATTGGAGGAGCTGACTGGCGATTGAGCTTACTTGGTTTTCAATTATTGTTGAGAAATTTGGTGAATGCGTGGAAGGGGAAGTGCTTGTTTTTACTCGAGGCTGTTTCTGTTTCAGATACTGAGACTTGATACCTCGTAGTGATGAACTGAATGTTGTAAGGAGAGAATTTGTTGATAGGTCTTGCAGAGTGTCTGTTATTAGAATACTTTGACCTCCTTCACTCTGTCTTTAGAAGAATAATGGTCATCATTAGTTTTCACTTGTGTGTTCCTTTCAGTTCATATGCATCGGAAGATTGAACTCTCATTTCACTCTATTCTTTTTGTTTTTAGCATTGTGAAGAAGCTAGAGCCTATGAACACTCTGGCATCTTCTGTTTGGTGGGTGTTTGGATTTTATTGGATTGTTGCGGGTGGTCAAGCACTTTTGGAAGATTCTCCGCGGCTCTACTGGTAAGTAATAACTTTAATTTGGATTCTGTTTTGCTTTTCTTGTTTTTTTTGGGGGGGACCAAGGGGTGCTAGATAACCAAAGTTATGTATGCCAAGAAAGCATAAAAGAAGTGGTTAGAATTTGTATAGCTGGGTAAGCTTTTTTATTTACTTTTATTTGATGTAAAACAACAGTTTAAAAAAAAATCATGAATCCTACTTTTCAAAAGTTCCTCCTTAAGTGAGTCCTGGGCAGAATTAGATGGAATCAAATTATACTTAGAAATTTTGTTAAAGGGGTTATTGTAGAATGTTCAACCTTGTGCTCGGGTAATGGAGATAGGAAAGTGATTAGTGAAAGGAGCAATGGAGTGGAGGAATTAATAGGAATAGATAGGGAAGAAAATAATAGCATGAACTGGTGGCTATGATAAATGCAGCAGTAGGTTTGGCAACCACTGGGAAAAGAGAGCGAATTGTATATTTGTGTCGTGCAGAGAAGAGGGGGGATATCATAGAATTTGGCATGGGCTGTGGGAGCCTGGGTAGCCTTTGAAGTTCTTCAGCTTCTTAGTGCTCTGTTCTTTCTTATAGTTATTGTTTGTTGTTTTTACTCTATAGAGGACTCTCTTCCGTTGAAAGGACCTGAGTGAGCACCCTTTGTTAGATAAATAATACTCCGTGAATTTCTGTTTCTATTAGTATAATGTAAGATTTTGTTCTAAACTTCTCCTTAATTTCTTTCAAATTTTGGGAGAATTGAAATGAAGTCAACCACGATCCTCCTTTTCTTCTTTCAGAAATCATCATTATTTCTCAATTCTCTTGGCCAGATAATTTACATTTATCACGCTTTTCCAACCCTGAAATTCGTTGACGAAATTCAATGTTCCTATTGGTTTAACTAAATAACTGTGAAATGATATGACCCATAGTTAGGACTTGGACCAAGAAGATTCATTATCTTGATATTTTACATATAATCCTTACACTGAAATTTGGAGTTACCTTTTCATGACATGGTATTGGTGCACAATGAACTTGTATGCTTGAGTCTGTTTTATTTTTGGAATAGACATCTCATTGAACCTATTGCTTTAGACTTTGTCAAAAATGCTCATCCCCGCCGGAAAAAGTAATTTAGTTTATACAAGTATATAACTATTATTTTAGTATATATAACTAATTCACTAACTGTTTACTTCATCTTCCAATATAGTTTAGTGTTACGTTTTCCAGGTGTATTGAGTATTTGGGATGCTCAATAATATATTTATCACATTTGTGCAGGTTAACAGTGGTCTTTCTAGCCTTTGACATATTTTTTATTATCTTTTGCATTGGGATGGCATGTGTAGTTTTCTTCGCTCTCTTCTGCATCATCCCAATAATAGCTCTAGCTTATGCTATGAAAATCAGAGAAGGCGCATCAGAAGAAGATATCAGGTCACTTCCTATGTATATGTTTAGTCAGTCAAATTCATTGGTGATGGTTGATGACAACAAGAAGCAACTTGTTAATGCAAGAGTAGATTCATGCAATGGAAGCCATATGAGTGAACTTTCTCTCAATTCAGATGATTCTGTGAGTGCTGACTGTATTCTCGTATCTTTCATTCAGTAATTATTTGGTGCTAATATAATTTCGTTGTTTGTTTGTACTTTGTTAGTGGTGTCAGTATCACCACTCTAAAACTTAACATGGAAGAAAGGCACAGTTACAAAGTACAAACAACCAAATTATATCGGGGTGATACTTTGACACCACTAAAAAAACATTCACTTCTCAACTCAAAATAACAATATTTTAATTATATTTATTTTTTCTTTAATTTAAAATATTAATATATATTATTATATTATTAAAGTTTGTTGTTAAGTGAGTGTATATTTTTAGGGTTGTCAAAGTATTCTTTATGTAAGTTTTATTCCCTTAAACTGCGGTGTTTTTTTATACTATTCTGGTATTTTATCTGATTTATCCTTCTTTAATTTCTCAATTGCATTACATTTTTTCTTTATTTTTAATGTATTCATGTCTAAGCTTTTATTGGAAACTGGAATTTTGCTTCTTGTTAAATATCAATATGCATTCTTTTAGTTTTAAATTATATATATAAATCAATAGCGATGATAGAATTTTCAATTTACTGGACTTTCAGTGAGAGAAAAGGCATTAGGGTTGTAACTGACGTTCGACCCCTTTCCGTTGTCTCCACTAAAAAACCCAAATTGGATGTGGAAATTAAAGTTTCTCTTTTAGGGGGAGAATATTGAAATAAAGTTGTTACAACCTGAAATTGATATGTATACAGTTGAAATGCATCTTGAAACTAGTGAACGATAATTAAGTTGGTTGTGATGATTATTATATTGTAGGAATGCTGTATCTGCCTATGTCCATATGCTGATGGAGCAGAAGTGTATCGCCTTCCTTGTACCCACCATTTTCACTGTGAATGCATTGGCCGTTGGCTTCGAACAAAAGCAACCTGCCCACTCTGCAAATTTAATATCCTTAGAGGTGACACGTTGGTTTGACCTTCAGAGACACTGGAGAGCCAAACCATTCGAGATATTCTGCTGACTAGTGTTCGTAAATAATAAGTAGAAAACGAAATGTTCCACCCCTTCAGCTCTTACTGGGTTCTACTCTTAGGATTAGTTTCCATAAATCTCTTACATCTGTAAGTGCAAAATGTTAATTTTATGACGGGGTATGTAAATATTGTCCCACCGTGGAGAGGGTCTCCCCATAATTTGAACTTACAATACAAGGGGTGTCTTATAAAAACATTTTTCTGTACAGAATTCCCTTTCTGTTTGAGCACTTTACCCACCTCCTCCATTCAATAAATTAGAGACTTGAGCCCTTAAAACTATAAAATAGTAGGATGGCAATGGGAGAAGAGAGGCAAATAATGAACGTAATGGATCTTGGATAATGCGCATTTGAATTCTCACTTCTTCACCCTTTCTGATGGACTAAACTTCTTCATGTGTGAAAATGTTGGATCATCGAGTATACTATACGAAATACTCCTCTCACGGAATGTATGAAGAGTTTTTTGTACACTGATATTTCATCACAAATCATCATGTATATATTAAGTTGTTTAAAGTTATCAAGTAACTACTTCAAAATAATATATATATTAACTCACACGGAATGTTTGAAGAGTTTTTTTTACACTGATATTTTCACCACAAATCATCATATTGTTAGTTAACAAGTAACTACTTCAAAAATTATATATATAATCCTTTCTAATTAGTTTGCATTGTGAATTAAACCGTGTGTAGATTACTTAACCTGCAAATATAGTAGAAAACAAATTCCCAAGCAATCCAACCAAGATGCAAAATGGAATTCATAAAGGTAGCATATGTTCATCCATTGTGTATAGCAGAAAAACTCATTAAGATTCATCCATTTTGGTGATAAGACAATAATGTTAACATGGATTCCAAATCAAAACCCTAATTCACCAAATTGCCGAAAGCTGAACAGACGAAAATTAATATATTTGTCAAAATACACAGTGGATAGCAAAACAACAAATTAAAGTGAAAATAAAATGAGAATGCCTGCAAAAAAGCAGATTGAAATTAAATAGTTTTCATAGATGATCATACATTCTTCAATTTCTTCATCTTAGAAGGTGGCCATCTACCCTTCTTCCTCAACTTGCGCTTCCTAAGAAGCCGTTTCCTCCGCAACCTTATCTTCTTCGCCAGCTTCATCCTCAGCTTCTGCTCCTCTCTCTCTTTCACCTTTGACTCCAAAGGAAGCTTCTCCACACTAACGCCACTCTCCTTCTCGCTCTCCACCGGAGGAAGCGCTTCCGCCGGCGAACTAGAGCCTTCCGCGGCGGCGGAGACAATCAACGCGCATTTCTTCCCTCTGGGTCCCGTAATTCGAACTCCGTTCAAGGGCTTCGAGGGCAGAGCCACGAGTACTCTTGAAGCTGTCACAGTTGGAGAAAATTAAGAATGGAAAAACAAGAAAATGTATTTGGGAGAAATGAAGGTAAAAGAGAGAAAGAGAAGTAGTTACCAGTGGTTATGGGAAGTGCGAGAATGGAGGAAGAAGAGGGGAATGAAGATTGGAGAGGGGAGAGTGAGAGGGAATTGAAAGAGAGGAGTGCCATGGTTTTTGATTTTGTGTTTCAAAAGTTGTTTTGGGGAAATGAAGAAAAAGAGAATTGGAAATGGATTTTAGGATAAGCTACGCCATGGTGTGTGTTCTCTCCACTCACCAACTTTCTCTCTCTATATATATATATACTCTCTCTCTCTCTATATATATATATATAAAGCAGATACCCTGTAATAATAAATAAATATATATAAAGCAGATACCCTGTAATAATAAATAAACATATTAAGTATTGTTTGTGGGGGTGGTTAAATGTTAGTTTAGGATTGGAACATTAAGAAATTATTTTACTGTTTAGACAGATTTTTTTTAAATAATAAAAAATTAAAAGTAAAACTTTTAAATTGAAGCTAGTTTTGCTGAAAAGGAATGACTATTTGATCTTCATGGATATTTAAAATAGGAAAATGATTACATATTCCATATGTTTTGCCCTAAACAATGTTTACATGTGAAGTATAAAAAAATGATAATTAAGACTTTTTGTTGTATATTCAACTTTTATAAATTAACAAAATTAGTTATATATCACAGGAAGATAGTTGAGAACAATGGATGCGAAATTATTTGAGTCTATAAAATAATTTTTGGTGAACTGATTGTAAAGAGTGGGCAAATAATGAAAAAAAACTTACGAAATATACTTAGTCTTAGGAATGGTATATAATTTTAAAAACTAATTTTTAACATTTTAATGCTATTGTCATTATTCTTCATTATGAAATGAGAAAAAAAAAATTATATTCTCATGTTATGAAATGAAAAAGTCATAAATTCTCATTTTATTCATTATTAATATTTATAATAACCATTTCCAACGAGATGCATGGTAAAAAAAATGTGAACATATTACTTTTATGTCAAAATTAAATTAGGGAAAAATTCATAAGCAGTAACTAAGAAAGTTGAAAACACAGAGGATATTAAAGCTGTTTAGCAATGAAAGTAATCGGTTCAGTTTTCAAAACCGTGAGAACCATTCTGAAAATCGATTTACTTTGATTTGATTGAGATAATGATAAAATTTTAAAAATTCAAATTTTATAACGTTATCATAATAAAATAACAAATATTCAGAATAAATTAGATTATATATATATATATTAAAAATAAAAAGAAATTGAACCAAACTAATTGGGTTACTGATTATTGACTGATCCAGTCAAATCTATTGAATGTTTGATTAGGACTAAAGAGATAAGGATGTGTTGGGAGTGTTTAGAGTGAATTGAAGCAGTAATAGAAAAGGACATGATATGATATTATTTGCCTTTTAAATGTTTGGTTGATCTATTCTGGTTAATGACAAGCTCACCATAAAAATATAATATATTTGCAAATATAGATGGAGTTGGATGGTACAATCATCTATAAAATTTGTAGAAAAATTACTACACTCAAACCCAAAGCCATATGATGAATAAATGGCACATCCATTATGAATGATTTTTTATAGAAGTTAGAATCCAATTACCATCCCTATATTTTCAAGGTAAAACAACTAAAGTAATCCAAAAAATTGAATTAATGACACTAACTTCCAATTTCTCCAAATCAACCAACAAAATTTCACAGAAATGCTCGTCATGGAAGCATATGGGAACGAAACAAGAGGGGGTAAGTGCAACAAAACCCACTGCTCCAGCACTGCAGGAAAACAAAACACAGAACTTAAATGTGTGCAGTAAGAACTACTACCAAAATAGGACAATGAAACCCCAAATTATCTATGAAGACTCCAAATTATCATATTTTCTTTAGTTTTTTCTTCTAGTTTTAAGGGCAGTGGAAAAATGTGATAGAACACATCTACAATAAATTATGATATCAGCATATCTTACTATAGAAAAGTTATTTGAAAAGAAAATAGAAATAATAACAGCAGTTAAATTCAATGTAGCCTCACCACAGAAAGCAATGGTCCCTGCTTAAACTTTCCATGAAATGAAAACGTGATTGGCTTCGGACTGTCTCCAGGCCCTCTAATAAATCCACTAAAACACATAATTGGAAGGGAAAACAATGTCAAATGACTGTACAGAGAAATGTTAATAAGAAAAATCCAGCATTAAAATAATCAAAAAGACTCTTGACATAAAATAACAGAGATCAGTAATTGAACCATTTTCAACCATGAACTCACATTAAAGATGTAGACATAATACGTGTCCTTCTTGTATCATATATGGCGATCAGTCCCCTGTACATGTCATCTCCACCTTTAAAAGACACAGCCAATCGCTCCCCTGAATTATCCCATGCTATCTTTTCAATTCCCTGACTGAATGAAATAATATAAGATAACCAATGGCCATAGTTTCTAACAAAGCAAACGTGATATCATGTAGATCCAATAGGCTTGAAACATTATTTAAAAAGACACTACGTCTGATCTGATGGGTTTTTTCTGCAAAAATAGTTTTGCATTTAAGACGTGACATAATTCACATAATCATTTCTCTCCATAACATCCTATCAAATATGGTTTGGGCAGGGTAGATGTAAGTATGCCATCTTGCTTTTGTAAGCACAGACTGTCATTAGAATTTGAACCATGACCTCCAGGTTACAGTCCTAGGAACTGGTTCAGAAGGATTTAATAGAATGACGAGACTTTAGGATCACATTCAAGGAATTATTATTCAAGATAAAAACATAACTTCATCTTTACCTGCCTGTCAATGATAATATTTCCGGCAAATTAACAGGTAAAAGCTGAGCATCTGGAAAGTCAAGGAAGAGAAATTATCAATATATGACATTTCAGAAAGAAAAAACAAAACCAAAATAACTTGAAAATTGCAAAACATGAATGCTACAACAACCACATAAATTAATATTAAAAATGAATTGAGGTTAAAACTAAGACTTCAGACAGAGGGTCTTGAGAATAACCGGTTCAAAATTTGAAGGCATGCTTCTATTGATTTAGCAGAACAAGAATAAATGTAAACTCCCTAATGTCCTTGCAAGTTACAAATGAGTTTACTAATTCCTGCATCTTCCTTACTGAGCACTTTTCAGGGGTAGACCATGAACCAATTAAACTTCCCCTTTTCCATCAGGGATAACACTTGACATATTTAGTTTCACTCACCTAATACGTGTTCACCAGAAACACATTTTAATAATAAATCCACATCATCTCCAATATCAACAATCTACTAATCCAATCAATTTAAATAGTTTATGCTGTTGGAATGTTTTACCTTAAAATTTTTCTGTCAGAATGTATTACTTGAAGTGCACCCACAGCAGAGGTCATGCGTGTTTTTTCATGGCCATAGTTTTGGCGTGGAGGTTCTGGGTTATAATCATACAGTGAATTTGGGAATATATTTTACATTGTTCCATCTCAATCACTTTTCCCTTTTCCATCCAAGTCACAACTTTTTTTTTATTATTACGGAAAAGAGTGTTTGTCATGGTCTTTGTTGTCAGCCTTTTTATGGCAGTGTCTCACTATAAATAGACTTTATAGGTCAGAGACTCACATTTATCCCAGACCCTTTTTAATATATTCTATTTCCCTCTCTATCTAACTTTTCCCTTTTCAATTTAGTTCCTATATTTCAATGCCACATTTTCATTTGTGCATTATCAATATAGCTAAGATACGAAACGTCAAAAAACAATAAACAACTTAACATAATATCTATCAGCCAAAAAGGTCAGATACCTAACGAGGGAGGCTTTGATGTAAAGTGAACAGATCCCAAAGTTGACGATTGAGAAAATGCAAGAAGTATCATACACCCATCTGGATCCCATGTTGCACCCTGATAACACATCATTGAATCATTTTTTCATAGATATCATCGTACCTTGTTGCACTCAAGATATATGAACACTAAATGGGCATTACCTGATAGCTATCACAAGAATAAAACTGTGCCAATTACTTAGATTATACAAAAAATGCTAAGCTTTTCCACCATTGAATCATTTTTTCATAGATATCATCGTACCTTGTTGCACTCAAGATATATGAACACTAATTAACTCCTAGTTTAAACAGAAGGGAATGTATATGTATTAGGTAAAATGCATGATTTTCTTCTACAAGAATAGGAATGATGGAACATGTGTATAATACGTTCATTTCAATTGTAATTAAGGAGCTGTTTTGATGGCTCATTATAGAGGTTCTAGTAGAACAGAGGGTAAAATAACGGTGCAGTGTATTGGAGAGTTTGGCTGCAGAAAAATGTTCCTATTTTTATGGGTGTGTATGGCCCTAAACTTTCTTTTGGTATAAAATTAGGTTTAAGGCTTCTTTTCTGTCTTCTACTGATGGTTTATTCAAGGAGTCACTGTTATTTCAGATTTGTAGGAGTTATCGACCTTTGTGGATTCTCAGGGCAGTTTAGTTTAAGCAAATTGTGTCTCTATATTCACAAACAATTAGAAAAAATGTCAATTTGTTTTCACTTTAATTCCAGTTTTAAGAATTTGTACAAAAAACAGTGAAAAATATGTTAGTTTTTTTTTTTCTCCAAAGAAAGGGTAGATTGCAATTAGCTATAAGAGATTCTTTTTTGACTCTATGTTAATTCAGCTCCTTAATCACTTAAATAATCCTTTATCCCTTCTATGGTTCTAGGGAAGATATTTCATCATCCTACAATGGACATTCTTTCTTGATAATAAATTCATCTTTTTTTATCATCTTTTATTGCAAAAGCAACATAGTCCATCACCCTAAATTAAAAAGGCATATTATAGCTCTTATATTTTAAGTACCACCTCAAGAATTTTAGCACTGAATACTATTGAAGATGATTCTATTTATACTATCAACATATTGCCAAACATATCAACACACTGAAGATGGTTAAGGACTAAATGCCATTTGCTATAAATAGGTCATCATAGTGCATCAAAACATGGATGTAAATATCATTTACCTTGACAAAACCACTTGTTGATGACCATTGTTCTGATGTCCATGTGTTTGTCTCCCAAAGATAAAATGTTCCATCACTGAACGAGAAAATAAAGATGAGGGTGTGAATAATAAACAGTACATGTTCAATAAATAATTCATGTTTCACTTTTTGCATTACAATTTTGAAACAAAGAAGTAATCTCCAGTAGGTGACCACTTCAGCATTGATATGCCTCCCAATCCACGTCGAATTGGTGTCCCCACACCTATATATAACATGGAAAATAACCAGAGATTCAGAAATTAGAGAACACCATTAGAGCTTAAGATTTGGTTATCATAATGGCATTATGACAATCTAAACTTTTGTGGTCTCATAGCCAGTCCCAAATTCAAGTAAATGGTTTTTTAGGCCCTTGACATGTAAAAACATGTTGATATCCTGGACATGAACTACTCGTGACAGATAGAAAATTGCTAAAAAGAGATCTCATGGTAACTAATATATCCTAGACTTTGATTTCTAACTGAGCCCAACAACATCATTTGACATACGTAATGGACCTCAGCTAGTGAGATGCTGATAAAAAAAAACAAAAAAAACCTCAGCTAGTGAGATAAGATAATCATCATTGTAGCTGATGAACAACAAAAATGCCAATCTAGAAATAGACACAGTCCTCCCCCTCCATGCTAGAAACTATCAATCTAACAACTCAGAATCAACATAGCATACATAACTAGCGAGACGGGACTTTCATTGATTCTTATTTTGCTCAAAAAGGTTGTGAAGGGAGGTTACCTCATTCCAGGGTCAGTCACACCACCAAGCCTCAATAAGGGTTTACAGTGCTACTTAAACTTACATATGACCTTGTGAACAAATTACCAGTAACCACCAGTAAGAATGGGACCAAGGACCTGTACAGTTGATGTAATTTCATCTTACCAATTGAGCCTAGCTTCATTGACAACATTGATCAATTGGTAAGATCAGATTACATCAACTCAAAGTTAAGTTCACACAAGAAAATTATATTTAAGAATTAAAAAGGGTGTATTTCTCCATATTAACTTGCACAAGCAAACTTGGTCTATGGTCCATCAGATCCTATCTTCCGTATGTTAATGTGTCGTTTAGTTCATCAGTCTAGGTTGTAACATGCAATTTAGGGTACTTTCGATATCACCTCTAAATTGAGGGAGAACAACTCAGGCAGAAAAAGAAAAAAGAAAAATCCAGAAAGAATTTTAAGCATATTCAGCATATTAGTAACATCACTGAACAGCAAGGATCTTTCAAAGTAAAGTGAAAGAAAACACTTAAGGAAGCAAAGATCTTCATCATACCTTGAGCAAAATCCCACACTGTGAATGAGGAGCTTTCATATGAACCAGATGCTAAGTATGTAAAAATAGGTTAAGAAAAAGTATGGTTGAGTACATGCAATTTAAAAAGAAAAATACATATCTTCTTGCATTGGGAAACACAGAAGAACCCAAAAAATAAGGACTTTCAAAATATATAAGGATATCTTCCATCCGGGCTCCAAGTGAGAGCAATAACATGCTCATGGTATGGACTTCGAAGAAAGTCAACAAGGACATACCGATTTCCTGAGTTTCTAGACAAACTTCCTAAAAAGGAAGCAGCACCAGATCTAAGAGATGCAGCATTTCCAGGATAAGAAGCAGCCCAGATGCAAATTCCACCCCTGCAACAGTAAACCCAATTCCAGTAAACAAGAAAGCACAGTCTCGACCAATTGACATTGCATTCATCATAACAACCACACAGAGACAAAACCTCACTTGCAACCCACAGCAAGCATTTTCCCACCATTGGGCCTCCACTCCAGCACCCTAACGTCTCTCTGTGACTCATTCGCCAAAATACTCGGATTCCCCTCTATTTACAATGCCAGAATATCAATCAGCATTTACTAAACAAAAATAACAATAACTAAGACCTTGTTTGGATAAACTTTTCAATTGAACACCAATAGAAAGAAAAAAATAAGATAAAATGAAATAAGCTTCTCCCACAAGTTAAATTACAGAAGATCTATGATATAGCTTTTCCAAAAGCTTATTTTAACTCGTGAATAAGCTAATTTAAACTTATGGGAATAACTTACACTTATTTTACCTTCTTATTTTCTTCTCCTGAAAGTGTCTATGGATAATTTATCCAAACAAGACCTAAACAAGCTACCAATAACAGCTCACATGACCATAACAAGTTAAGTACCAGACTGTTGGTAATCACGAACCAAAACTTGTGTTGGGGCAGAAATAAAAGCAATGATATGCTTATTAGGGTGCCAGCTTACTCCTTGGAGATCAACCTCCGGCAACAAATGCACCTAGCCAACAATTAACATTAGTAACACCAAACTATCAAACTACTTTAAATTACACCGTAATGCAAATAGTGAGACCAATCAGGCACATCATACAACGTTAGGGTAAAAGAGGTGTCCGAGATAGGTGTTCACAAGCCCTTGCAAGAGTGCCACCGGACCTTTCCTCTGAACGCTTTCTCCAGCGGTGTTCTCCGTCGCCGTTGCTCCTTCCTGATCGGAAGCGTCGCTCTCCAGAGAGTGAAAGGGAACTGGACTGAACACCGATCCCTAATATAGAAAAAGGAAATAATGATAATGAATAAAATGGGGGAAACAACATCGGGAAGAAGAGAATCGAGGGAATTGGGAAATGTGTATGATGCGATTGGTTACAAGGATTTTTCCATAGGTTTGGTTTGCTCGATCTTCGGAGAGAGCGTCCACGGTGACTGCAGAAAAAATTTCCAGTCAGAGAAGCGAATCAATAGGAAGTGAGTGAGAGAGAGAAAGAGAGAGAGAGTTACTTAGGTCACGATTGAGTTCGCACAGAGTGAGTGAACCAGGAGGAGGAAAGGAAGCCATGTTTGTTTGGTTCCCGTTAGAGAGAAAGTAGGGTTTTAGCTTTGATTCACCTTAGTTTTCCCGCTTTCTTCTACCCTTAAGATGATATACACTAAATTATTGTATTAATTTTTTCAATTAGCATTAAAAACTTCATTTTTATTATTAATGATATTGTTAACCTTTTTTTCCCTCACACTTCAACACTCTCTCCTTCACACTTTTCAAAACCCCCGAACCCTTTTTTCTTCACCCTTTTGTCATCGGAATCCGCAGGTTTGGAGAAAATGTCGGCGACGAGGACGTGGGTTCTCATTAATAACTTGTAAGTTAATCCTCCCTGAACCAATAACTTGGTTAGCAACAGCTTGTAAGTAGTTCAATGCAATGAATCTCTTGCATAGTCCCAGACACAGGTTCCTCTCACCCTTTACCCTCTTCATCCAACGCCGATGGAAGAAACCCACCGTTTCCGCCCGAACCCGTTTGGAGGACAGAGTACGAGACCCCCACTTCGACAAACTCATGAATCAACTCAAAAGACTCTACCTTGTCCTCAAAATCCACCACCTCATGTCCACCCGCAAGCGCGCTCCCTTCGTCTCCCTCACCCTCATGTCCCGCTGGCGAAACATCCTCGGACTCAATGTCCCTGTGGGCCCCTTCCTCCACAAATACCCTCACGTGTTCCACGTCTTTGTCCACCCTCTCAGGAGGAACACGTGCTGCAGGGTCACAAAAAAGATGAAAGAGTTGATCTTGCTAGAAAGGGTGGTGGTGAAGCAGCAGGAGATGGAGGCTGTGAAGAGGGTGAAGAAGTTATTGATGATGTCTGTGAGTGGCACTCTTCGTTTGCACGCTTTGAGGATGATCAGGAGGGAACTGGGTCTCCCTGAGGATTTCAGAGAGTCCATTCTTGGGAAATTCAGTAGGGATTTTAAATTGATTGGTTTGGAGGTTGTGGAATTGGTTGATTGCGATGCGGAATTGGGATTGGCTGAGGTTGAGAAATGGAGGGAGAGAGAGTACATAGAGAAGTGGTTGAGTGAGTTTGAGACCCAGTTTGCATTTCCCATTAGTTTCCCAACTGGGTTTAAGATTGAGAGAGGGTTTAGAGAGAGGTTGAAGAATTGGCAGAGGCTTTCATACACTAAGCCTTTTGAGCGGAAGGAGGTTGTTAGGGTGCGGACATGTGGAGGGATTGAGCGGTATGAGAAGAGGGCTGTGGCTGTTCTTCATGAGCTATTGAGCTTGACTGTGGAGAAAATGGTTGAGGTTGATCAACTGGTTCATTTTCGGAGAGACTTGGGTATCGAAGTTAATCTGCGTGAATTGCTGCTAAGGCACCCTGGTATATTTTACATATCAACTAAAGGGAAGACTCTAACTGTTTTTCTTAGGGAAGCATATGTTAAAGGGGGTTTGATTGAACCGAATCCCGTGTATGAGGCACGTAGGAATATATTGGATCTTGTATTGTTAGGGTGTAGGAAAACCAGACAATTGTTGGCTGGTGATGAGGCTAAGGAAGAGAGTAATGTTGTGGTCTGTGAAATGAATGAGGAAGGTGAAAAACAAGGGGATTGGGTGGTTCCTTTCTTGGAGAATTTTGAGGAGAGTAGATCCCCTTGATGCTGTGTGTGAAGGTAGCAGATGCAGCATGTTTGAAGAGATTGTGAAAATGGTTTCGGGTTTATGGAGTTCATTGCCTTTGACTTCTATTTCCTTGTGCAGTGTTTCATTTGCATTCTATTGATCTCGATAGAGATTCATGTGGTAGCTAGGTGAAACATACTACACGGTGGACAAATCAGCTCCTTTGTGTTAAAGGTGTGCACTTCTCCTGCTTGTAGGATGTTCTCCAGTTGACTCATGAATCTGGCTCCTATACTCTCTCTACTCTTTTTACATGCTCCTTCTCTTTTCAACTTTCTCTGATTCAAATTTCAAACTGTGAATCATCCAGTTGAAGAGCTATAGAGCCTTTACATTGACAGTTTCTTGTACAAGATGCTTAGAACATCTGGAAGAACAATTATGATGAAAGTCTTCTCGACTAGAAAGGGGGAATTAGAGACATCTTTTTTACCACTTCACTGCAGAACAGGTTATGCAATATGAACCCATACAGCAATATCTTTATCATATGAGTTGTCTTTGGTTGCTATACTAACTCAAACTTGTTGAAATTAAAGGACTATAAATTACTGATTTTCAGTTTTGTCTTTCCTCTTGTATTAGTTATAGGAAATTAATTAATATTTGAAGGTTTGGGTAACACTTTGCTTCCCATTGCTTATATATCTATTGATTCATTATATTTATTCAACTAAAGTAGGGACAATTTAATTATGGTTTCAAGAGAATATATATACTCACTCACTTAGAGATATTCAAAATAACCAGTTCCATTGTCAGTCCAATAGTTCCAAATATCATCGAAATGTCCAGGTCTCTCTTCCCATGGTCAAATTGTATCTTTCCACTGATATGTTTTGCAGTTGATCACCTTCAACATAAGTACCACCTAATGCAGTAATATTGACAAATAGTGTTAGGTCTTAAGAGATTTTACTTTACACAAAGTTTAGAAGAAAGAAATATTATGCTATTCCAAGAGTTAAGATAAAACCAATATTTGTTGACACAAATAGTAACCAGGTCCCTTTTAACTAGGTGGTTCGAGATTTGAATCCTAATGATATCACTTAGAATATAAAATAAACCAAATTGGGAGGGAATACCTTCACCTTGTGTAGATCTCCCACCATGATACAGTTTCTTTTTTAATTACTTATAATTGTCCAGAAATTGATTTAAAATTTTACTCAAATGAATTAGTTAGGTAAGAATGCAGCTTTAGGTACCCAAAAATATAAAGTTACAAATTAAGTTGTATAGCAAACCTCACTTTGCAAACACAGAATTTGGACATACCAGGAAATCTGAGAAATTTAGGTTTCAAATCTGCCACCATTTGAAAAAGGTCCTTTCTGAAGCCATGGCCATTTTTCGAGAGAAAAATGAAGTAGCGTAAAGGGAAAATGGTCAGGTACCAAGCGTAGTAGGAAATATCAGAATTTAGGCTGAAGTTTTTTGAATAATAAGCACTAAAACGATGGAATAAATATTAAATCTATAAAATTTAAGTAATAAATATCTACATTCGTTGATTTATAAGGTGTGATTCTTTATTCTACTAACCATATGAGTGTCCAATGGCATTGCTGACACCTGGTCTAACAAGAATCTCCCTTCACTGGTTGTGGTTATTTGAAGACTAGAATAGTTGTTGAATAATTAGGAGATAATTATTACGTAATTAAGTGCAGATTTCATTCTCTATTTATTAGGACAAATTTGATATCTTTTAGTTCTTTGATTTGATTTGTATAGCTTTAATTACTTATTATTTTTTTGCTTAATTAGATTGTAAATAGTCTATAAATTGAGACTGTAATCACATTTGTAAAGACATCTCAAAAATATATTTCATCTATTTCTTTCAACTTGGTATCAGAACTCCAGAACTCCTGATCTAGGAGACTCTGTTTTTGCAATCTTTTTTGCAGTCTTCATAGCTGTAATTATTTTTCTGGGCAGCCTTCATTGTTGTAATTACTTTTTTTGGACAACCTTAATTATTGCAATTGTTTTTTTTTCCTTTTCTTTTCTCCATTGACCACCACCTTGCACCATTTACTGTCACTGCCATCGCCACTGCCGACCGTCAATCATCGCTGTCGACCGCCGGAAACTGTCACCGGCCTCTGGAAACTGCCGCCGAAAACTGTTGTCGGAGAATTTTTCCGATGAACTTTTTTTTTGTGAATAGGATCAAATTTTGCTAATCTCTAAAGCTCAGTTGGTTTTGAGCTCTCATGGACTCCCTTAGTAAGACATCTAGCTATTGTTCCTTAACTATGAGTGGTAAGAGTTCTAGTTTCTTATCCTTTAATACTTCTAGTACTGAAAATATCTAGATTATAGACTTTGGCTCTACTGATCATATGACACCTCATTCCTCTTATTTTAATCCTACACTGCTTTATCTAGTAACTAACATATTACTATTGTTAATGGTTCCAATACCCCTGTTACTGGTCGTGGTAACATCCACCTTCAACCTTCATTTCCTTTAAAAAATGTGTTTCATGTGCCCAAACTATCCAATAACCTCTTCTCTATTCAAAAGGTTACCCAATATTTAAATTGTGCAGTGGTATTTTTCATTCCCATTGTGTTTTTTAGGATCTTGCCACGGGAAAAGCTATTGAAATTGCTAAAGAGCAGGGCGTGTTATAATTTACCGCATGAAGAAAATAAAAAGTGTGTTAAACTACATACACACTTTTAATCTTCAACAAGGCTTTGAATCTTGGTCATCCTCTCAAATATGACTTCAACACAAACGTCTTGGTCATCCTCCATTTAGTATTCTAAAGTCCCTATGACCTGTCTTATTTACAAAAGTGTCTGTCGAGTCTTTTTATTGTGATGTTTGTCAGTTTGCTAAACACCATCAGACAGCTTTTCTTCTCAATGATAATAAAAGTTCTAAACCTTTTGATCGTATTCATTCAGATGTATGTGGACCTTCTCCTATTCCTAATATCTCACGTGCAAAATGGTTTGTTTCTTTTATTGATGATTGTACTCAGGTTACCTGGATATTCCTCATGAAAGATAAGTTTGAAGTTTTTCATTTGTTTGTAAATTTTTATAGAATAACACAATTTGAAAGTCCAATTAAGAGATTGTCTTCTAATAATGGAAGAGAATGTGTGAACCAAAACCTTTCCAAGTTGTTCTTGAATTAACTTGTGTGGACACTCTCCAACAAAATGAGGTTGCTGAAAGGAAAAATTGGCATCTCCTTGAGGTTACTAGAACTTTACTTTTCGAAACGTCTGTTCTTAGATCTTATTGGGGGAAGCATTCCTAACTGCCACTTATTCGATTAATAGATTACCCTTTCGGGTTTTAAAGGGTGTTACTCCTATTCAGCTTATGACCACATTATATCTTTCTATTCCCATGTTGACTAGTCTTCATAATCGTGTCTTTGATTGTTCTGTTTTTGATAATTATTAGATATTTATTCCGTAATTAAGTACAGATTTCATTCTCTATTTATTATGACAGATTTGATATCTTTTAGTTATTTGATTTCATTTGTATAGCTTTAATTACTTATTATTTATTTCCTTAATTAGGTTGTAAACAGTCTATAAATTGAGACGGTAATCACATTTGTAAAGACATCTCAAAAATATATTTCATCTATTTCTTTCCACTATAGTGATTAGTATCTTTTGCTTCCACTATTGTCTCCACCCTTTTCCATTTTCTATCTCCAAAAACATGTCTGTCAAGAACCATCATTTTAATCAATACAACAAATGGATTTATGGCTTATTTAGTATAGGTTGTAGAATATCTACAATGTCTTTTAAATAAAAAGGAACTTACCTGGTATTTGATGCCACTTTTATAACATCAACACCCTTGAATGAAAGTTGAAAATCAAACTCTGTTTCTTATTTAACATGGTAGACCACCTTGTACCTCTTTCCTTGCTCAAAATTTTGAACATGAAAAAAGTTACTCCATGTAAACACAAAGTGTGATGGTTATATAAGCCTTTTTATTTGTAATGCCACCATATGGGCAAGGATTAGAGATACCAATGCCACCATATCGGCAAGGATTATGACCACCACTATACACCTTCATTTGTAATGCAACTTTATTACGCTCAAAGCAAGAGGTATGGTTTATTGATACAAAAATGGATTACTCATTTCCAATAACTGACCAAGGATAAATATTTAAGGTGTTACTGGTCCTCCAGCTTCAAAGCCTAAAAAAGAGAATAAACAAAATAATTAAAAAGATACTCAATACTAATTGAGTCGTGGACTGGAAAGACAAGATGAAGAAAGGTTTATTGATTTGGAAATGACATCTATTGCTTACAAGTTTTGCCCACAATCCCCAGCACCAGCATGATTTATCTCCTGAAAATAAATTCAAAGAAACTGGGGAATGTTAAAAAATTGAAATGAGATTAGTTTTTTTTTTTTTTACTTTGTCGTTTTGTTTGGATGATAAATGAGATTGGTATGTTACAGCCCACTCGGAATTTTAAAGTTAGATTTTTATGGTGAGTGCCAAAAAAATTGCCATGCATGCCAATGAAGTTAAACGAGTAATCTTTATTATACAATATCTCGAAATCGTATAATTTATTGTACATTATTTAAAAGCTTGGGCTTGAGCCACTTGACTTGACCTATGCACATACTGACTTGGCTTGATCTATGAAAGGGCTGATTTGGCTTCACTTGGGCTCTGCTGGACATGTTCTTGATCAGGCTAGGTTAGACCTTGTCTTCATCGAGCTAGGCTTGAAATGTTCTTGATCGAGCTAAGCTCGACCTAGTCTTGATTAGATTAAGACTGACCTAGTCTTGATTTAGCTAGGCTTGCCTTGGTCTTGATCGGACTAGGACCAACCTAGTCCTAGCCCAACTAAGTTGAACGTGTGTCTGCCCCAATTCGGTTGAACGTGTGTGTGAGCCCCAACTCGGATGAATGTGAACCTGCCCCGTCTTGATTGAATGTGGGCTCCCTCTGGCTCGGCTCGACTTAAACCTTGGCTGACTCCACTAGACATGGGCCTAGGTTCACTCATCTTGACCTGGGCTCAGGTTGACTTGGATTGACTTTGGCTGGATTTGACTTGATATTGATTAGGCTAGGCCCGACTTGGACTTGATCGGACTAAGACCGACGCCTAGCCCTACTCCAATGAACGTAGACTCGCCCCAACTTGACTGAATGTTTGCTCACCCCAACTTGGGTTGATCTGGGCCTGGACCGACTCAACTTGACTTGGGCTCGAGCCAACTTGACTTGACCTGGGCTCTAGTTGACTTGGTTTGACTTTGATCATTTGGCTCGATCTTGCCTGAGCTCAACCTGGACTACTTAGGTCTAGACCAACTTAGCATTTCATAAGTTGAAATGACCTAAACACATCTTGATTTTGGATTTTTAAAATCTAAAACATTATCCAATTTATATCTAATCTAAATTTTGTTAAATGGATTGGACTTAAAATCCAAAAAGTATGAATTTAGATTTGAATTTGAGATAAATCCATTTAAAAATATTATGAATATGAATAATTATATAATGACTTTTATAATTTGGACTTTTCTCACCCGATATTGAGGTTGAGTCACCACAGAAATAGTTATGATTTAGTCATTCTCCTCATTTGATCTAAAAATATTCGTTCCATTTGTATTCATTATATTTTGCTAATCATAATCAATCCACCCTTTTTAAAATCAATTGAGCAAGTGAAAGTGAATGCCCTAACTTTCATTCTGATGACCAATTCATTTTAAATCTTATAAATACTAAACTTCTTTTACGGGTACACACTAAGAGTTTATAAATGTTAAAAAGACTTTAGCAATAGATATTTATAGGTATCAATATCGTTGTCAGCGATTCTTAAGCGAGTTCATCATTTCAAGTCAACTTATACATTAGTGAAATCGCTTTATACACACTGCGTAAGATTTTAAAGTCTTTCAACATTGATGTAAAAAATATTTCAACTTCAAAAAGCCTTTGTTTCATCAGATATTGAAATTATCTTCTAATTATGCAGATAAAAAATTAAGGACAAACCTTAACATGTTGAAAGAGTGGAATTCAAAAAATTTCATGGTACAGGGAAAACCAGAAATGTATCTTGTAAGCTCAATAGGGTGAAGCTTGAAGAGGCTTATCGAAGAATACTTAGGGTGCAAAAGTCAAACTATTTGGTTGCAGAATTTCTGTAAGGCTCTGTTTGTTTCAGCGAGAAGAAAGGAGCTGATTTACTGGTGGGTAAAACACGAAAAACGAGACATTAAATAATATAAAACAAGAAAAACGAAAAGAGATTTGTATAAAACTTTCTTAATGTGTAGGAGAGATTTGCAACGAAAGTTGCTTTATAGTTTAGGTTAGTTTTTTTTTTATTTTAAACTAAAATTATTATTATTTTTATTTAAAATAAGATTATAATTCAAATATAAAAATATAATTAAAACGGTAAAAAAATATTTATTATAAAATAACATAATTAATTATTTATAAGAATAAATATAAATAATAATAATAAATATATATATTTTTAAATAAAAAATTATATAATAATTATATTAATTATAAAAACTAAAGTTAAAAATAATAAATTTATTTAATTTATAAATAAATCAATCCAATTAATTTTTAATAATTTTTAAATATAAAAGTAAATTTGTAAACTTACATTCTTATCAATTAAAAAAAAATATAATTTCAATCACACCCATCACATCACTCACAAATTTTCATAAACTTTTCTCACACTTTCCACTCTATTTACCTTAATCCAAACACCCCAACTTTCTTTACACTTTCCCTTCAAATCATCTCAAATCCACTCCCTCCTTTCCACTCCCTCATCTAAACAAAGCCTAAAGGTTGGATTACTTGTTGAAAAACATGCAAATTGAGATTAGATCTTAATCCTATACATACACCGTGGATTTCGATTAGATCTTAATCCTATAACAATTTCTGTTCAAAATATTAAAATCATATGAAATTAGAGTGTCAAAAATTGAAAAACAAAATAACCCTGATAACTATTTAAAACAATAATAAAAGTTTAACTGTTAATCAAAATAAACTGAGAATTTATTACGTCTATTTTTGAAAAGATAAAAAAGTTTTGACTATTTTAATGAAAATCTCCCTTATATAAATATTAATTAACTTTATTTTTTTTAAAAATAATTAGTTAGTTTTAAGTATTGTTAATTTATACCTATATATAAAGGGGATTTCCCTCTTTAACTACCATTTTATTTCTATTATAATTTTATCTTTAAATTTATATTTTATTTTATTATTTTAAAAATATATGAGAGAAGATATTTATCATTTTGTGAGCATTTTTAATTTTATATTTCAAAAAGATAACATAAGAGATAATACTATTTTTAAATTCAAAACTAAACATTGCAAAGTGAGACTTGTTGAGGAGCATTGTACAATTGCATCTTTTTCTCCCGTTCATCTTCTTTTTCTATTTTCATATTCAAAATCTAAAATATGAGAAGTCATAGTTTTATTCCACCACCACGAAACCAATCAATAAGTATTGTTTTTCAATTATAAAGTAAAAGATGGAAATGCACCGGTGGGAGTAAGGGGGTTAGTCTATGAGAAACAGAGGACTTAAGGAGAAAAGGGGAGGCATGTTAGTCTATGAACGAAAAGAATGAGAAAATGGATCATGAGAGAGAAGAACAAACTAGCGAAATACGCTTAGATTTTGAGATTTGATTGTGAATGTTAAGAATAGGGGCTGATGGAGGATATGGAGAGGAAGTGGTTGATAATGGTGGTAAATGATAGAAATAATTTGACTAAGTCTCTCTACGAGTTCAAGACAAAGAAAATATAAGCATATTTCATCATATTTTCTTCTTTTGTATATAATATTTTTCATAATTAATGTTGGTTGAACAATTGAGAATGATTTTTTGATTTATTGTTTAATAGTGTCACATGTATTATAATGATAAAAAAAAATATAAATACACATACGCAAAAACTCATGTGTTCCCACTAGTATTTACTAAGGTTTTTTTTTTCTAATATTTTGTATAATTAATAGCAAAAACACATACTTTTCTATACTTTGTATTCACATTTTATTTCATTAAATAATATATATAATTTTATTATTTTATGATGTTATTATATTTATAAATAATTAATTAAAAAATAGAAAAGTAATATAATTTAATATATACGTGTATAATTTTATAAATATAATATTAAAAAGTTATGTATCTTTAATTTTTTTAAATGAAAATTATTTTGAAATAATAAAAATGATTTAATTACTTATTTTATGAAATAAATTTTGTTTATTTATTAAAAGATCGAATTGTTAAAAAATGTAGCATTAATAAAGTTATCAAATTGTTTATAAGAACATTAATTAAATAATGAAGTAAAGTTGAATGAATAAACGGTAATATTTTAAATTATTCCTTACATTGCAATGTTTTTGTCGTTTCCCCTGAAACAGAGAATTTGTTGAACCCTGCCACCAAAGTGGTGAGTGAATGAGTGAGAGACTGCACCGTTTTGGTATCCATAGTTTCAGAGCAGAAACTCCGTTTCAATAGAAAATGGTGTATGGAGCATTGTGCGCCCACGCGCACAAATTCCCACTCGCTTACCGTGCCCTTAACCTCAACCTTTGTCGTCAACATGCCACGCGCCCTCATTTCCACACTCGCTCTTTCCTCCTCTCTCACCCTTTTAACTTCAATCACTCCGCCACCCCCTCCAAACCCTCCCTCCTCCGCATCCGTAATTCTCGCCTCTCCTCCTTCTCCGACGGCGGAAACGGTGGTCGTGGCGGCGGTGGCTCCGACGGTCCCAAATTCGGTGGCTCTGGCGGTTCGGATTCCGGTGGCGGTGATGGAGGAGAAAAGTGGTCCTTGTTGTCATGGTAAACAAATATCAACATGTAACCCTATGCTTTTATCATTGTTTTATATTATCATGTGTCCTTTGTTTTAGTCTAAGGTTACTTATGTCTTGTTTTTGGATAATAAGCACTTGCAAAAAATATGATAATAAGCATTTACGAGAGTATTTCATTTTTATTTATTTTTCTTTTATAAGTACTTTCCGCGAAGATTCTAACTTTGTGTGTGTGTGAAAAACACTCAGCCTTACGTCTGAATAGTGTAGCTTTTTTTTAGAAAATGTAACATGGTTTTACTACAGGTACTTGGCTCTTCTTGAAAAATACCCTGTTGCGGTGAAAGCTCTAACTTCTGCACTTTTGAATCTAATTGGTGATTTGATTTGCCAGGTATTACACTATTTTTCTCCCTTTCTCTTTCAATGGTTTTGGTTATATTTCTTTACTGCTTCAAAATGTATGATATACATATTGACACTTTTTGCTTAGAATAGTGTTGCTTTTACTTTTAGCTATCTGAACATGGTTTAACTGCTCTGCTTTCTGTTAATTTGCTACCTTGTTGTGTGTGGACAACCATGCAAGGTTTCCCCAAGAATTTTAATGGTCAGGGGAGATGAAATTATGCTCAAATTCGTGGAATCAAGAGTTCTTTTGAATAAGGATGCGATGATATGAATGAAGATTACGGAACTGGCATATAAAGAAATCCAAGCTGCACCAAATTTGCGTAGTTTATTTATAACATATATGATAATTTTACCATAAACTCACATATCCAGTTAGAAAATATTTTGGACATTGAGTGATTCTTGATGACTGGGTTGAATTATTAAGTTATTTATACATTGTTTTGGGTTCCAAATGGAAAATGAAGACTTCGAAGATTATTAGTGGGTGGGGTGGAGTGGAAAAGATGTAGGCATGGAGAAATCTGAAGTCTAAGTAGTGCAATGTTACTGCTATTTACCTTCCAACTAAAAGCAAGCATGGTCAGACCTGCTAAGTCATTTGCTCAAGACTGGTATAAATTTATTAACAGAGGTGACCGACTGCTAAACTACTGTCACACGGACTAATAGAGTCCTTAAGATGATATATACTTGCAAGTTGTGTTAGACAGTCAAAGTAACTACCTCTATGCATGAGCACATACTCTATATATTTGTATTCTCTGCTGTTTATGATATACAGTAATGTCCTTGTCTTAGCAGTAAATTGATTTTTTATTTATTTTATTTCTGAAATTTATCTCTTACCTTACCTTACATTTTGGGTCTATCCTTATTGCTAACGTTATCAAACTTTATTTGACATTACATTTGATATGGATTCTAAATGGATTACTTTTTTGGTCAATACTTAATTTACTTTTTGAAGCATTGCATGCCTATGCTTTCATTTATATATGTTAATTCTTTAACAAAATTAATCTTACTTTTTTACAGCTTGCAATAGATCAAGTGCAGTCACTGGACTTCAAGAGGACATTTGTCTTTACTTTTCTCGGTTTTGCTTTAGTGGGTCCAACACTACATTTTTGGTAATTCCCTAGAATCTCTGTTGGTACGCCTGGAAGTAGAGGTGTTATGTATGAATTTGTGATCGTACATCCCAATCCATCAACAGTAGTAATAAGTGCAATATGTTGTTAGGTCCTTGGTGTAGTTTTTTCTTTTTAATAATGTTGTAAATATTTATCCATTACCCTAATGAATATTATTAGAAGAATCCAATGAAGATTGATTTCTGATATTTGTGGTGTCTATCTTTAGGAAATTTTCCGCCATGGTCACATGAGTTTGGATGAAGGCTCAATAATCGTCAAGTCTCATTCCATTGTCCTTCTTAATATTTGCTTTGAATTTGTAGGTATTTGTATCTGAGTAAATTGGTTACACTTCCTGGAGCATCAGGTGCACTGTTGCGGCTTGTACTTGATCAGGTGGAATATTTCTTTTGGTTCTCCAATACACCGTCTATCTCCACTTAGAATCAGTTATTAATTGTGTGCTTGTGTTATAATTTTATTTTTGAATGCTATGAAATATTTTCACAGTTCATATTTTCTCCCATATTCATCGGAGTTTTCTTAGCTACATTGGTGACACTTGAGGGAAAGCCATCAGAAGTTGTACCCAAGCTAAAACAGGTGGGTGTAAAAAGTAATGTTTAAACCTGTATGTTTTTATAAAATGTGTTGAGAGAGTGGTATTTCGTTGTTGTCATGTATATTCATCCACAAATTTCATTTTGTAGGGGTGGTTTTCTGCTGTTCTAGCAAACTGGAAACTATGGATACCTTTTCAATTTCTCAACTTCAGATTTGTTCCACAACAATTTCAGGTTAGACTGGCAGACTCATGCACACACACTGGGGATTTTACTTGAACATAAATCTGTTCACCACTCTGATACATGTTGCCATTTTAGTATTGAAGATCAATTTGACTTGATCAATGCTTAATATTTCGTTATTCACTTTTCAACATAATGAAGGAACTTTTTTGTTGATATTTCGATTCACTTTGCAACATGTTTGGATCTCTAGGATGCATCTTTTTGGCCCCTTGTTTTCAAGTATTATATCATATGAAAATGGGATGCCGTTTGTCTTTTTCTTAGTCTGTTGAGAAGGCGTCACAGTGGTTCGCAGTTCATTGTTCCATTTTTTTATTTAAAGCAAACATTTACATTCACACGCATATACTCTTTACTCAAACAAAGTTAATCTTGATCTTAAATTAATTTCATTGGGAAGTTCTGAAATGCCTGAAATCAGTGGAATAGAGCCATCTTTGGTTATGCTTGCTGACATTTCAGATGGATATTTTCCAATTTACCATACCAGATATTTTTGTTGTTGATAGTATTCCTTGGCCATAGAATCTAATGCTTTCTTCAATGTTCTTAGATTTGTTTCTCCATTTTATTAATGTTATTGTTGAGTTTAAAGTAGATGGACATAATTTCAGGTCCTTGCTGCTAATGTTATTGCTGTGGCTTGGAATGTTATTCTCTCATTTATGGCACACAAAGAGGTTCTTCCAAAATAGGTAAGCTTTATGTTCCTTGAATGCTGAAGACCTAATTCTAAGTAACTACTAACCTTTTGATATAGGAATTGAACTATACACGAACCTGAGGCAAGAAGAAATTCCTAGGATGTTTCCTAAGAATAGCTGTAGTTGCAAAGTTTCCTAAGAATAGCTGTAGTTGCAAAGTTTCCTAAGAATAGCTGCATCATTAAGTTGTTGCAAAGTTTCCTATACAAAGTTTTGAAAGCAGTAAATAAATTGAAAGAAAAGGTGGTGTTTCTGTAATTAAAAGTGAAAATAGAATGTTCTCCAAATGACCCTTGGAAATTATAAAGTTACTTGTTTCTATAATTTGTAAGAGTTCACCTTCAACAGAGAATTATCAGGACACTTTTAAAAGAACATTCCTGAGTGATTCAGTCTGTATTGCCAAACAAAAACCTTCCTGTAATAGGATGATGTACAACAAAATCCTATTATTATGGACTAGACACAACATATGTAATTCCGTACATCGTGTATTTACAGTTTTATTACATTAAAAATATATAATTTTATTATTTTTTAGAATAATTAATTAAACAATAAAAAGAATACAAATTAAAGGCATATATACATATAATTTTATAAGAACAGTATTAAAAAAATTATATAGTCATTATTTTCTTAAAAAGATTATTTAATTATTTTAAATAAAGAAAAAATATTTAATTATTTATTTTATTAAATAAATAAATTATTTTTTATTTATTAGAAGGGAAAATTGTTCAAGTAGAAGTTGACATAGATATATAATGCTGGTATATTCTTTTTATAGAATGGCATAGATATATAATGCTGAGTTTTTTTGCACTTTTAATCTATTTATGTTACAGGTTGGAAGAGCGTGCCCAATACTGCAGTAATTACATAGTAGTTGACAATATTAATCAGTTTTATGTCTGTTGAACATTCTTCAGACAGAGCTTGAGAAGGAAGCTGCATGAGCTATATTTAAGATTTTAAATGCTTTGGTAAATTATATGAACATGAAGACTTGCACTTGTATAAACAGGCACTAGAAATTTTGTTTGGTTTGACTGTATTTTTATTTTTATCCCCTTGTTTTGGTCAATGTTAAATTTTGTTTGCTTAGGTTCTTAAGTTTTTTTACTTTTTTTTATATTTGGGCAAATTTGACAATTTCCTTATTTACTTTTTCCAAAAATCTTCAAATTTTAATTTTTATCCGATTATTTGTAGGGTTTGTGATAAATTTAGAATATAAAATCAGTTCAAAAGTTTGGAAGCATAACATTTAGTAGAAATTGGAATTCTTTTTGAAGGGTTTCATTGGCGTTAAGTTTATGGTTTAAAGAGGGAGTATTATAATTTCTAATTCTTGGCTAAAATTTGATATTCTTGTTGTCGAGTTTTGGGTAGAAGTTGAGAATAACTTAAATCAACTTAATTTACGAGATCTTTTGAATGGATATGATAGTTTCATAGTTTTAGATAAAAATAGCAAAATTCAACAGGGCAATAACTTTTTTTGGTGACCATGAAAGCCATTATGATGGAAATCTAAAGACAGAAAGAAGAGAGAAAAAAAATTAGCTAAACAAATCTACAAAAGGAAGGACCTTTTATGAAGTGAATTTTCGTTGTCAATATGATAATGATGTGTAAAGTAAAACCAACATAAATGCAGCACTTTTGTAATTCATTTATCAGTGTGCTTCAACTTTAGTTAGAAATTGAACATATAACTAGTTTTTGGAGTAATTGATATTACAAGTGAAACTTCTTACATGAGTCATGAACTAATATGGAATTTACATTTGTTAAGGATAAAAGCAAAAATATTTCAGAATGATCAAATTTGTTGGGTCATTGATTGTTGAGACATAGAGGTCGATCTAGTGATTCCAAGTTCCATTTTGACTATATTAAATAATGTTTGACTCATAAAAACCACATTTTGCCAACACAAATTAATGTTTAAATCTTGAGGTTCATAAGCAGGCTGCTTCTTCCTGCACTTCTATACCTTCTTGTGCCACTCCCATAAATTTTTTTTATTTCAAAAATACCCTTTCAATATTCCGGATTACATAATCTGGAAGTCTTTTTCTAGATTCAGAATTAGCTTCTAGATTATGTAATCCAGAAGTCTTTTGTGATTAGCTTCCGGATTACATAATCCGGAAGTCTTTTCTATACATAAGATTAGCTTCCGGATTATGTAATCCGGAAGTCTTTCTTTCAGATGTGTTATTAACTTCTGGATTACATAATCCGGAAGTCTTTTCTAAATATGAAATTGACTTCCGGATTATGTAATCCGAAATTTATCCAGATTATATAATCCATAGGCTTATTATTTCAAATTCAAGGGGATGAAAAAAAAAAGATAAAATGGTATTTTCATATTTAGTATGGGGTGGCACAATAAGGTATGGAGGTGTAGGAAGAAAAAGTCTCATAAGCATTGTTGCAGCGTAATCATAGTCCCTTTTCGACTCCTCAGCCATTTGGGCTTGAGTATTGTATTTGGACATTTTTTTAAGGCAAATTCCTCCTGTGCCTTTGTAAATTGTGACATCACTTGATCTTGATGCACTTTAAAATTTCTAAAATTACTCTCCATTCTAGAATTGAAAATCTGAAAGTAGAAAAATATATTTTGAAAAAAAAATCATAATAGATTTGTTTCGGAAATAAAATTGAAAAATTAAAATCTTATTTCAAAAAAGCAATTCTGGAATAAAAAATATTTGAAAAAATTCAAAAAATAAAATCCAGAAATTATTCTGGAAAAGAGGTTATAGAAAAAAAAAAGTGTTCTAGAAATTCAAATCCCAAAACGTGTTCTGGAAATTCAAATCTAGAACCGTGTCCTATGAAAGAAATTCGAAATGAATTTTTATCTAAATCCTCTCTTATTTAAGGATATTTTTATCATTTCACGTAAATAAAATCGGGTGCAGGTTCAAATTTTATTGGGTGTAGGAAGTAATTCCCCATTTTTTAAGGGTATTGGGCTCATAACTGGTAAAGCCTAGGAGGTATTGTAAGTAGCTGAAACTAAATGGTTTTCCAACACATACCAAAAAGAATCACAAAGAGTTCCATAATGGTGATTTAATTTTAACTTAAGTATTGGAAATTTTCACTGAAATAGCACACTTTGCTTCTTCATCTTCTTTCCTCAGATACTATATTATGTCAATTATTTACACAGATAGTACAGTTTGATTTTCAGCTCAAAAATTTTAGTTTTTGAAAAATCCAATTTTAACCTCTCATTAGTTGTAATATTACTACAAAATTAGATGGTTTATGTGGAACCGAATTCTAACTTTTTTTTTGTTTTTCTTTTTGTTCAGAAAAATAAAGGAAATAAGAAAGAAGTTGAAAAAGAATTATAAAATTAATGAATTTAAGTGTAGTATTTTGAGGAAAAAATTTGAAATGAAAGTGTGTCAAATTGAATTAGGTAATTATATATTAAAAGTTTGTAGGATATAATTATTAAACAAGAAAAAAAAAAAAAAATTTATCAAATTTTTAAATTTATACACTTTTATTTCAAATTTTTTTCTCATATTTTTCATTTAAATTCATTAATTTTATATGTTTTTTCCTCCTTCCATTTACGTTTTAAAGAAAAAAAAACAATTGGAAACACCCAAAAGAGAGATGCAAAGCAGCACCATTTTTAAAACTTTCCCTCAAACACGTCCCTTCTTGCCACTGTTGTGTGAGTGCTCAAATAATTTAATCTTTCTCCACACTTTTCTCCCACTTTCCATAGAAGTGTTAAATCAAAAAAATGAATTACTCTAAAAAATATAAAACATAACTTACAGAAGAAATAAGAGAATATCATAAGAGATTATAAATAAAAAAATGTTATAGTGAGATGTTAATTAGTAATCTTCTCCTTTTGCTGTTTGAATTCCCACTGATAAAAAAAAATATTAACAATTTCATAGATTTTTTTTTAATTATTGCCCTTAAGACAATGATTACTGTATAAATATATATCATAATTAATATGTTATTGTCATGCAAGTAATCATTTTGATATATGCATATAGGGAAAATGTGTTGACTTTATAGTCCTCTGAAAGTTCCATAACGTGTTTCATGAATTTCCTTAATCATCTATGACATGTTATGTAAATTCGTATTAAGTTTTTAAAAATGTTTAAGCAAAATAAAGTAATAAAAAAAGAAGAATCCAACAGCAATGTTGTGTTATATTCTAAAACAGTGAGATCATGATTTTGTTAATTATGTCTGATTCAAATGCATTATTGTTCAGTTCAAACATGATTCATATGTATCTTGAACATAACTTCAACTCAGAAAACTGATTGAATCATGACGTAGAAGGTTCTCCTAATTCAACTTCATTCTTAAAACTTTTCTCTTTTTGATTTTCTGTTACATAAACTATACTTATCCACCAGAACCGTGGGACAATGCAAAGCATTATTAATGTATGAGAAAAAAAGCTTAGTCAAAATTTGAATTTGCCACTAGTTAGGCAACTTATGTCGGAAGACTTTGAACAATATCCTATATAATGCTTACCAAGCAAACCCTAATTATGCTCAAAATAAATTCTTGTAGATAGCATGACAGTTATTTAATTTTAACAAAAGTGATGATAGGTTGATAATCTACACCAGATTATAACTAAAAATATAAAGAAATTTTTCTAAAATATAAATTCCACTTAAAGATTAAATAATTTTAAAATTATGTTATATCACATAATAGTTGTAAACTAATGTTGTATAGTTGTAATGATATTTTCCATTTAAGAAAGGATAAGAATCTAAAGTTTATGATTAAACATGTCTCCATAATAAAATAATTGATATATACAATTTAATAATGATCTTTTCTAGAAGAATTACTTCATTGAATTCATGATATTGATTTCTATATTAATTATTTGATTTAGGGTTTGCTATTAAATTACAAAACTATAGTTAATAATTAAAGTGTAATTGCAAAAACATAATAGTTAGTTAAAGAATATTTTATTTTTCAATAAATAATATGTTTATCATAATTGGAAGTTGTTTATGGGGTTCATTGCTCTCAGTACCTTACATAAGTTCAAAATAAAATTTGAGAGCTTGAGCTAATGCAACTTATGTAAGTAACTAGAGAAAATAAAGACAAAAAAGTTTATCCACCTTTATAAGTAAACGATTAAATATTGTAAAAAGGCTTTTGTTTTAATGTACCATCAAGTAGGTATAATTTTTTTATATTATTTAAATGTGTCAATTATTTTAACAGTTTTTTCTATATCTGTACTACAATTTTCTTACTAGCTTTTATCAATTGAAAAGTAATCAATCATGATGGCTACATAAAAAAGAATTTACTGGGACACAACCTAAAACTAACCCATTTCAAAGTTAACATGTAACCATTTTTCATGAAAAGTGTTCTTAATATTAATCATTCTCCTTATTCTATTGAATACTTATAACTTCAGAGTGTAGATAAAAATCCATGTTATTGGTTCATTAACATTTTATTTGTAACGTGGGATTAGTTAAAGATACATGTTTTAGAAATATTATGAAATAAATTATATAACACGTTATCTCTAATTAGGCCAGCACGAAATGTAGACTCATTTTATTTATCCGTTCAGTAATTTGCAGGCCTGCAGGTCAATCCGCATAAGAAAAATATTTTTTTTCAAAAATTAAAATTTCATTAATTATAAAAAAAACCTTATTCCTACTACTGAAAAAATAATTTTTTTATTCATGTTTCAATTCATTCAATTAAAATAAGAAATAAATTCAAGTATGAGGATTGTTAGAAGACTTGATTAAAAATAATTAAAGTTTTACTTTGCACCTATATTTTTCCTATATATGTATGTAAATGTATACAAATATTTTATCAAAGTTTTGCTACAAAATATTTTAATGAAGATGACTAATTTTTTAACTATCCTAATGAAATCTCTTCTTTATATTATTCTTTTATTAACAAATTTTAAATATAAGACTTTACTTCAAACTAAATCCATTGTCACTCTTCATACTAACTCCATGACTCAACTAAAGGTCTGGTCCTGGGTAACCTCTAAAGTCTTTTCTGCTTGTTTTCCTTTTTTTGACTGGTGTTTGGATCCTCTGGTTTATATGTATTTGATTAAACATAACTGATTTATTTAGGTTGGTCAGACTGTATTTGTTCTAGTAGAAAGTTAATGGCAAACTTCTAGTAGGAGAAGTTGTTCATTTCTGTGCGATTTTGTACATGGGTTGAATCATCCATAAAGTGGTTCTTATTTATTTATTTATTTTTTATTACTGATATAAAAAACTAACTCCTTTAAATTATTAAAATAAAACATTATTTTTCAGTACATTAAATTCAATTTCTATAAAATAAAATAAAATAAAATAAAATAAAATAAAATAAAATAAATGTCATATTGTAATCATTAGTGAATGGGTATGATTTTTTTTTAAAAATAAAATAATTATTTTTTCTTTATGCGGCCGCACGGGGCTGCGGGTTATGCGGAACGGGCATGAGCGGATTAGCGGATTAGATTAGTGAACTCATTCCACGTTTTTTTGTAGTGGGGTACGAACTGACCCACATGACTCACCCGCACTCTCATCCATATCTCAAATAATATTAATTTCATCATTTTTATTTATGTACTGGCTCAAAATTTTAAAATTGACAGTAAAATTTAAATTGAGAGTTATTACAATTTTAAAAATCTTAAAATCTAATTAAACATGAAAAAAAAAGTAATATCTTCAATTCGATTTGATACATATATAGATTCAAAGTTTAAACCTAGATTTAAATTAATTTAAGTTGAACAATGGTTATTGAAGAGAACTAAATAAAAATAATGAAAAAAGTAATATGCAAAAAAAAAAACAAACAAAAAACTACACGACTTAATGAGAGAGAAAAAAAAATCATTTTTTTCTTAATTTGTGATAGAATACTTATATTCATAATGCTTTTGTGGTTATAAATTGAAAGATAAATGCTAACAAATGTCTTAAAGGGCATTCGTTAAGGAATTAGTAAGAATACAAATATTCAAATTTGATTTCTAATGCACTTTTATATTCTAGATGTATGGAAGACCTTTATAACTTTTACAAGGTTATTATAATTTTTGTTTTAAATTATTATTTTTTGTATGATTTATAATTTTTGAAAGGTTATTCGAAAATGCCTTTTCCTTTTTAAATTTTTATTTTTGGTATGATTTTGTATTTTGTGGTATTGATCTTGATTCTCCTTCTCAGTCGGACGTCTCAATTTCAAGGGAGTGGGGTACTGGTAAAGGCACTCTGACACCCAAGTAAGGCTTTGTTATACAAGTTGTTTGTAAGAGGTTCAATAAAAGTCCTTTACTTGTAGGGCTTGCCTCCCATTTATACTATTTTAAGGTGTGTCTTTACTTGTGGGCCTTGTGTAGGTCTAAGTCTTCTAAGACTCATGATTTATATAGGTAATTTGGTAGCTTATTAATCACGATAATCTTGCTTGGCCTCCTAATTTTTCGTAATCATGTTTATGTTATTGTTTTTAGTAATCTAGCAGGTTGAATACGCCAAATGTGCGTTAGTTTCTTTCCTAGTAATTTGTTTGTTATTTTGACTACGTCGTGACGACGAGGTACTTGTCCTGGTCAAGATATGGATATTCTCACTATAGCATTCCTGATCTCTTATATGTTGAGATAAAATGGTATTTGGTATTGTTGAGAACTAGGAAATCTTAGTTAGCTATTGTATATTGAAATCTTAGGCTTAGCTATTGTATATTGAAATCTTAGGCTTAAGCAAGTGAGGGGCTACAAAGAGTCTAAAAATAAAAGAAAAATCAATTTCCTTCTCGGGATGTTTCTGGATCCGAGATATGGTGGATACTACCATACTAGTCTCTTAGGATCGAGCGAGTGAAGGATTGCGAAGAGTTGGATAAACCAAGAAAAGTGCACCACATGAATGATTTATTATAGTGGTAAAACATCACACAATTTAGGCTATTAGGTCTAAAGCGATTTGATGGTTGGGATTCATGACGTTTTGTTAGCACCCATCGCTTGAGGCCTTTAAATAAAGGTTGAGTATAACGTTAGACCCATTTATTTTTTCAATTTTTTTCGAAGATAGGGAGTAGTGATTCAAGACATTAACGTTTTCTTATTTTCTTCTTTGTAATTCTTCTGTTTTGCCTCCACATGGAAGACTAAACTATTTGAGTTGATTATCTTGTGATTTCACAATGAATTTTGAGGTTCTATGCAATTAATGTTTTATTCTTCTATAAATGTAACATGTTGTGTTAGACAATGTAGTTTTTTTTAGTTCTAATTTCTGTTTTGGATTTTTTTAAAACAGATGCTGATGACCCAATTTTGTTCTTTAATTGAAATTCTTGTTTAGTTTGCATTCTTCTGAACAATCTCTTAGGCGCATGATTCAAGAGGTAAAAGATTAAAAATCTTATGAGTAGACACATGGAGAAGAGTAAGGTACTGAATGAACTAGTGGAAACATATTTCATTAATTAGATCCTAGGTTGATGCATGATTGATCAATTTGATCATATTTGGAGATTAAATAAATGTGTGTGTGTGTGAGAGAGAGAGAGATAACAAATGTAACTCATATCTCATTTTGTATGAATGAATTCCATGTCTTTGTAATTTTCTACTCATATAACATTGTAAAATATGAAGTTGATAAAGTACAACAAATTTTTCATACTTCTTAAGCATGCAAAATTACACGTACAACGTCAAATAAAATGCAAATGTACCATGCCATGTATAATTTTTAATGTCTTATTTAATATCAAAATAACATCCATACAAGTAGAAGGTATATCAAACGATTATGAATGAGACCATAATTGATTATGCCCTAGCATTTAATCAAGCCATAGACACATAAAATACATCATTCTTTTACCAACCAAATCATGCAAGTCTAAAAGTAACACAACTAACAAAAACTCATGCATCTACACTACGAAACAACATACTCAACTAGTCTACAAAGCTTTGTTTCTTCTTCACTTAGTTTTTGTGGTAAAGCTCTACAACTATCTCCACTTCACTTCACCTTCTAAACCTGAAAAAATCATGCTCATTCTCAACCTATACAACATAAATGAAAGGGAGCAAAAAATACCACTTACCTCCTACTCAAGAGGAACAATGTTGTCTTTCATCAAGAGTGAATTCTTATTTTAAGCTTTCATACATGTATTTCCCTTCCATACAAGTTGTATGCGTACAACCTGCTCAATCTTGAGATGTTACTATTTTGTTTTGAAACAACACAAAGGAATCTTTTCCTTTTCATTATTCATGCAACACATACAAGGTTAGTTACTTTGCCCATGGAGTAAAAGATTCACCTACATATACTTTTCATGACATAAATTGGTCTTTCCAATGTTTCAAAATATTTTTCATTGTTCACTTATAATATACATTACAAATTCTTATATTTGCATGTTTAGGACTCCTTGCACATTTTTAATATAACTGTTTTCCTTTGACTTGGTCTTCATTGTCATCACACGTCCAATATTTCACATAGTGTACTGTTGATCAAATGCTTTGAAGAATCCAAATCCAACGTGTTTGATGAAAGGATGGTGTTGTTACTGTGTTTGGGAGGGATCTGGGTAGAATAAAATGTGATCAACTCCTTTGTTGAATCTAAAACTGATGTGATTTAAAACCTTTTTGAAATCAAGTTTTTTTCCAACTAAGTGAAAGAAAACTTGTTGTTTTGTCGAATCAACCGGTTGTTTTACTCTTAGGAGTTTTGAAAAGGTTGAAATTTTTTTTAGTTTGGTTGACTTAACTGTTAAGCCAAACAATCGGTTGTTTCGTGGTTTCAATCGATTGTTTCTTTGAAACAAAATTCAGTTTTCGTTGTTGAATGTGCTTTAAATGTTTTTCAACTAAATACGCTCCTTCATTAATTGCTTTTGTTGAACCAAGTGGTGTTCAAGTTTTGAAGAATCCAAATCCTTTGAAGGATGTTGAAGCATTGGCTGTGCTTGATGTTGTTGTGCTGGTTTAGCTTAGTTCTGGGGTAGTTTGGATGTTGTAATCCACCCTTTGATTAAATCTAAAGCATAAGCATTCTCAATCTTTGTGAAAGTAAAATGTTTTCAAACTAAGTTAAAACAA
>Ga0123342_1001482_pt1 | contig 39504 bp, 28 predicted proteins | sample Turbeawhitnodule_FD_89960 | JGI IMG/M metagenome (GOLD analysis project Ga0123342, IMG submission 89960) | Root nodule microbial communities of legume samples collected from Mexico - Turtle bean Mexico white nodule | ecosystem: Host-associated > Plants > Roots > Nodule | place: Mexico: Nepantla...
AATAATTTTGAAATATTGCATGATGAAGTATAGCTTTAAAATTTAAATGTTCACGATGAGGTATAAATTTGATGAACAACATCAATCAAAAACAGATGAACTCAGAATTGTCATAAAAAACACATCTCTTTAATTTTGAAGAGTTTTAAAATTTTAGTCTTATATGTATACTACTAATTTTAGTCTCATATATCATATAACACCACTCTATCATACACTAGGTATCCAAGATACCTCTGAATTGAAGATTTTCCTCGTAACAAATGCCTCAGTTGTTCCTTTGAGTATGAAGAAAAAACTGTAATTTAGTGAATAGATGAATATTGCTATTTAACCTATTTTTGTTTCCTGAAACTTAAAATGACAACTGTGTGTGGGGGACTTCTCACTTCTGTGCTTCAAAAGCATTCTTCTTGAGTTTCTTGAAAAACCTAAAATCCTCTAAAATGAGATAAATTTTAAGTGATTTAATCGAAGAACTTGAAAGCATAACCGAGAAGGTTTAAAATCAATTGGAAGGAACCAAGTCAGTTTAAGTTTCATCGGTTAGAATCAATACCCTAGAGATTAAAAGTACCTCCGTTCGCATCTCCGTTCGCACATCTGTTCACGCCTCCGCTTACCTCCGCTCGCGCCTCCATTCGCCTTCGTTCGCACCTACGCTCGCTTCCGTTTGCACCTCTGTTCACCTCCATTTGCAACTCTGTTCACCTCTGTTCGCCTCACCCGCAACTTCCTCCTCCAATGGCTTTATGGCTCAGTGTTACTTACCCACTCCAATCCCTTAAACAATAAGTCTGAATATTAAAGAAGAGCTTAGTTTGAGTTTTTTTTAAAGTAATAATAATAATAATTATTATTTATTATAACTATTATTATTATAATTATTTTTATTTATTATTACTATTATTATTATTATTAAAATAAAAAAATTACATTTAGCGACCAAAAGAAATTCGGTGACTAAAAAATAAACCTATTTGGTGGCTAATTCGGTGGCAAAAATAAGCAATTATATTTAGCGACCAAAACAAAATCGGTGGCTAAAAGATAAACATATTCGGTGGCAAAAAATAAGCAATAATATTTAGCGACCGAAATCAAATCGATGGCTAAAACATAAACATATTCGGTGACTAATTCGGTCCCAAATATATTTTTTCCAATTTATTCAAAACAACCACCACTTTAGCGACCAATGGTTTTGTCACTCTCATGTTTAGTCGCTGATTTGGTTGCAAAACTAACTAACATCATTAAGAATTTACTTGGTCGCTATTTCGATTGTAGATTTGACACTAGGAGTATTCAGTGGCTATTTCGGTTGCAAATTGCGACTACTTATTTTCGGTCCCTGAATTCGGTGACTAAATTGTTATTTTCTTGTAGTGGATTTTTGTATCGATTCTGATTGCTAATTAAATATTTACTTTCATTAGAATGTTGATGATGTGAATGATTTCTTTTATGTTGATTGTGATTCTATTTTATAAAATATTATTTTATGGTAATCATTTTTCAATTGCTTTGTATACACTCATTTATCATATTGTTGTATGACAAATCTTAAAGCCCTCTACAAGAAAGGTTCGTGGGTTGCTCTGCGGAAAGTTCTAAAACTCGCTCACAATAGTAAATGATGGATGAATGTGCTTTTATACCAGAATTATTAGTAAATTCATTTACGTGAATTCTTAGTATAATTCTCTAGTTGATGATGACGAGTTTTTAACCTTTTGCTTAAATTTATTTGCCCCTTTTCAGCTTATGGCTGGTTCTTTGACATTTCTGTTGCTATGAAAAGCCTAACTGCCAAAGGCTTAGCATAATGAAAGTCTTTTTTTGAGTTTTCCTTCTATTATTTTTTTTCCTATTATTTTATAATTATAAACATTCAAATTTATTAATTTAAAATTATTTATTTCAGGCATCAAATAATGAAAGTGATGTTTTATCATCTAATCAAACAATAGGATCAAGTGTTGCAAGCAAAACTAATTAGGGATGTGTTTTACTTCTAAACTTGATTAGGGATGTATGAACTGTTGAACAGTTATGTATTTTATTTTTCAATTATGTATAAACTTTTGAACAATATTATGTGTGCTTTAATTTTCAATGAAATGAATGGATGCTTATAACTTTATACATTATTTCATTTTATTAGTATTTTATTTTATTTTATTATGAAAATATATTATGTTTAGTTTAATTGTGCAAATCAGATTATAAAAAATATGATAAGAAAGTAGTGGTTCAATTTCATTTATTTAGAATTAAAAATACGTCAGTTGAAACTGACGTATTATTTATACAATTTATTATAATACTGACAGTTAAAAACGCCACATTATACCATACATTATAGTGTTGAAATCTTTTTCAATGAATTAAATTGCAATAGTTATAATTGACACTAATTACATATAAAAACCGCCACTTTAAACATAGTGTTAAAGTGGCGGGTGTTGCGGTGGGTAGCATGAAACCGCCACATTAAACTTTGTGGCGTCCAGTTCTATGACGGTTTAGGAAACCGCCCCACACGTATATTGTAACGGTTATAAACGTCAGTTTATACGAAAATAACCGCCACATTATACACTAAATTTCTAGTGAATAAGAAAAATGTAACAAACAAAGAACCAAAAAAATGATAAACACTAAAGAAATAATGCTAAAAGAGATAAACAGAATCAACACAAAAGATAACAGGAAGCATCTTTGATTAGAAAACCCTAAATAACACGGTAACGTAACAAACAGAGAACGAAAAATGTCAAAAACACGGGAGAAAACAAATCATAAAAGATATGAAGAGAATCGGCAGAAAAGATAAAAGAAGCAACTTTGATTAGAAAACCCTAAAAAACATGAAAAACGTAACAAATAGTTCACCAAAAATGTAACCACAGAAGACATAATGGTAAAAGAGATAAAGAGAATCCGCGCAAAAAGATAAAAGCAAGCAACTTTAATCAGAAGACCATAAAAACGTGAAAAATGTAACAAATAGAGCACCAAAAATGTCAAAAACATGGGAGGAGACAAATCGTAAAAGAGATAAAAGAAGCCCCTTTGATCAGAAAACCCTAAAAAATGCGAAAAACATAACAAATACATCACCAAAAATGTCAACACGGAAGAAATAATGGTAAAAAAGATGAAGAGAATCGACACAAAAAGATAAAAGGAAGCAACTTTGAATTGAAAACAATAAAAAACGTAACAAAAAGAGCACCAAAAATGTCAAAAGCACGGGAGAAACCAAATTGTAAAAGAGATGAAGAGAATTGGCAGAAAAGATAAAAGTAAAAAACTTTGATCAGAAAACCCTAATAAATGCGAAAAGCGTAACAAACAGAGAACGGAAAGTATCAAAAATACTTGACAAAATATTTAAAAGAGATTAAGAGAATCGACAGAAAAGATAAAAGCAAGCAACATAATAAAAAAATAACCAAAAATATGATAAACACTAAAGACATAATGGTAAAAGAAATGAAGAGAATCGATAAAAGAGATAAAAGTAAGTGACTTTGATCAGAAAACCCTAAGTAACACGGTAACGTAACAAACAAAGAACGAAAAATGTAAAAAAATACATGAGAAAAGAAACCGTAAAAGAGATGAAGAGAATTGTCAGAAAAGATAAAGGAAACAACTTTGATCGGAAAACCCTAAAAATTGCAAAAAACGTAACAAATAGATCACCAAAATTGTCAAAACGGAAGAAATAATGGTAAAAGAGATCAAGGGAATTGACACAAAAAGATAAAAGCAAACAACTTTGATCAAATACCATTAAAAAACACAAATAATGTAACAAGCAGAGCACCAAAAATGTCATAAACAAGGGAGAAAATAAATCAGAAAAGAGATGAAAAGAATCGGCAGAAAAGATAAAAGTAAAAACAATTAATAAGAAAACCCTAAAATATGCGAAAAACATAACAAACAGAGAATGAAAAGGATAAAAAACACTTTACAAAATACTTAAAAGAGATTAAGATAATCGGCAAAAAAGATGAAAGCAAGCAACTTTGATCAAAAAACGATAGAAAATGCGAAAAACGTAACAAAAAAATATGATAAACACTAAAAACAATAATGGTAAAAGAAATGAAGAGAATCGGAAAAAAAGATAAAAGCAAACGACTTTGATCAGAAAACCCTACATAACACGGTAAGTAACAAACAGAGAACGAAAAATGTAAAAAAACACAGGAGAAAACGAACCGTAAAAGTGATCAAGAGAAACGTCAGAAAAGATAAAAGAAGCAACTTTCATTAGAAAACCCTAAAAATTGGGAAAAAAGTAACAAATTGATCACAAAAAATGTGAAAACGGAAGAAATAATAGTAAAAGAGATTAATAGAATCGGCACAAAAAGATAAAAGCAAGTAACTTTAATTAGAATAACATAAAAAATGCTAAAAGAGATGAAGAGAATTGGCAAAAAAGTTAAAACCAAAAAACTTTCATCAGAAAACCCTAAAAAGCGCAAAAAAAGTAACAAAGAGAGAACGAAAAGGATAAAAAAACACTTGACAAAATACTTAAAAGAGATTAAGAGAATCCACAAAAAATATCAAAGCAAGCAACTTTGATCAGAAAACCCCAAAAATTGTAACAACAAGGGACTTTGATTAGAAAACCCTAAATAACACGGTAACGTAACAAACAGAGAACGAAAAATGTAAAAAACAACGGGAGTAAACAAACCGTAAAAGAGATTAAGAGAATCGTCAGAAAATATAAAAGAAACAACTTTGGTCAGAAAACCCTAAAATACGCGAAAAACGTAACAAATAGATCACCAAAAATATCAAAATGGAAGAAATAATGGTAAAAGTAATGAAGAGAATCGGTACAAAAAGATAAAAGCAAGAAACTTTAATAAAAAAACCAAAAAAACGCAAAAAAAAAACGTAAAAACAAGGGCACCAAAAATGTCAAAAACACGGGAGAAAACAAATCGTAAAAAAGATGAAGAAATCGGTGGAAAAGATAAAAGAAGCACCTTTGATCAGAAAACCCTAAAAAATGCAAAAAACGTAACAAATACATCACCAAAAATGTCAACATATAAGAAATAATGGTAAAAGAGATGAAGAGAGTTGGCACAAAAAAGATAAAAGCAAGTATCTTTGATTAGAAAAACATAAAAAAAAACGTAAAAAAAATGTAACAAACAAATCCCCAAAAATGTCAAAAATACGGGAGAAAACAAATCGTAAAAGAGATGAAGAGAATCGACAGTAAAGATAAAAGAAGCACCTTTGATCTTAAAACCCTAAAAAATGGGGAAAACGTAACAAATACATCACCAAAAATGTCAAAATGGAAGACATAATGCTAAAAGAGATGAAGAGAATCGACACAAAAAAAGATAAAAGCAAGCAACTTTGATCAGAACACGATAAAAAAACGCGTAAAACATAACAAACAAAGCACCCAAAATGTCAAAAACACAGGAGAAAACAAATCGTAAAAGAGATTAAGAGAATTGGTACAAAAGATAAAAGAAGCACCTTTGATCATAAAACCCTAAAAAATGCAAAAATCGTAACAAATACATCCCCAAAAATGTCAACATGGAATACATAATGGTAAAAGAGATGAAGAGAATTGGCACATAGAAGATAAAAGTAAGCAACTTTGATCAGAAAACTATAAAAAAAAAGAGACAAAAAACGTAACAAACAGAGAACCAAAAATGTAAAAAACACGGGAGAAAGAAATTGTAAAATAGGTGAAGAGAATCGTCAGAAAAGATAAAAGAAGCACCATTGATTAGAAAACCCTAAAAAATGCGAAAAACGTAACAAATATATCACCTAAAATATCAACACGGGTGAAATAATGCTAAGAGATTAATAGAATCGACACAACAAAAGATAAAAGCAAGCAACAATGATCAGAAAACCCTTGAAAATGCAAAAAATTGTAACAAATAGAGAACCAAAAAAATAATAAACACTTGAGAAATAATGCTAAAAGAGAATCAACACAAAAGATAAAAGTGAACAACTTTTATCACAAAACCCTAAAAAAGACGAAAAAAGTAACAAACAAAAAACGAAAAAGATAAAAAACACTTGACAAAAACCTTAAAAGAGATTATGGGAATTGGCAAAAAAGATAAAAGCAAGCAACTTTGATCAGAAAACCCAAGAAAATGAAAAAAGCAAGCAAATTCAATAAGAAAAGTGTAAATAACACGGTAACGTAACAAACAAGTAAGCAACTTTGATCAGAAAACCATAAAAAAACGCATAAACGTAACAAACAAAGCATAAAAAATGTCAAAAACACGGGAGAAAACAAATCGTAAAGGAGATGAAGAGAATCGGCGGAAAAGATAAAAGAAGCACATTTGATCAGAAAACCCTAAAAAATGCGAGAAACATAAAAAATATATCACCAAAATTGTCAACACAAAAGAAATAATGCTAAAAGAGATGAAGAGAATCGACACAACAAAAAGATAAGAGCAAGCAACTCTAATCAGAAAACCATAAAAAAACGCAAAAAACAGAGAACCAAAATTGTCAAAAACACAGCGGAAAACAAATCGTAAAAGAGATAAAAAGAATCGACAGAAAAGATAAAAGATGCACCTTTGATCAGAAAAACCCAAAAAATGCGAAAAACTTAAAAAATATATCACCAAAAATGTCAACACGAAAGAAATAATGCTAAAAGAGATTAAAAGAATTGGCACAAAAAACGATAAAAGCAAGCAACTTTGATCAGAAAACCATAAAAAACGCGAAAAAGATAACAAACAGAGCACAAAAAATGTCAAAAACACGGAAGAAAACAAATTGTAAAAGAGATGAATAATATCATCATGAATGAAAAAAGAAAGCAACTTTGATCAGAAAACCATAAAAAATGCAAAAAAACGTAACAAACAAAGAACGAAAAAGATCAAAACCACTTGACACAAAAATCATAAGAGAGATTAAGAAAATGGACAAAAGAGATAAATGCAAGCAACTTTGACCATAAGACCCTAGGAAATGCGAAAAACGTAACAAACAAATAACCAAAAATATGATAAACACTAAAGAAATAATGGTAAAAGATATGAAGAGAATCGGCACAAAAGATAAAAGCAAGCAACTTTAATCAGAAAACCCTAAATAACACTGTAACGTAACAAACAGAGAACGTAAGATGTAAAAAACACGGGAGAACACAAATCGTAAAAGACATGAAGAGAATCAACAGAAGAGATAAAAGAAGCAACTTTTATCATAAAACCTTAAAAAAATAACAAATATATCACCAAAAATGTAAACACGGAAAAAATATGGGTAAAATAGATGAAGAGCATCGGCATAAAAAGATAAAAGCAAGAAATTTGATTAGAAAACAATAAAAAACACGACAAACATAACAAACCGAGCACCAATAATGTCAAAAACACGGAAGAAAATAAATCGAAAAATTGATGAAGTGAATCAGCAAAAGGATAAAAGAAGCACCATTGACCAGAAAACCCTGAAAAATGCGAAAAACGTAACAAATATATCACCAAAAATGTCAACGCAAAAGAAATAATGGTAAAAGAGATGAAGATAATCGGCACAAAAAGATAAAAGTAAGAAACTTTGATCAGAAAACCATAAAAAACACAAAAACGTAACAAACAGAGCACCAAAAATGTCAAAAACACGGGAGAAAACAGATAGTAAAAGAGATGAAAAGGATCGGAAGAAAAGATATAAGAAAGCATCTTTGATCGGAAACCCCTTTAAAATTCAAAAAACGTAACAAACAGATAACAAAAAAAAAATGATAAACACTGGAGAAATAATGCAAAAAGAGATGAAGAGAACGTAACAGACAAAGAACGAAAAATGTTAAAAACATGGGAGAAAACAAACAGTAAAAGAAATAAAGAGAATCAGCACGATAACATAACATACACTGAAGAAACAATGCTAAAAGAGGTTAAGAGAATCGACACAAAAGATAAAAGCAAGCAACTTTGATAAGAAAATCCTAAATAACACGGTAACGTAACAGATAGAGAACGAAAAATGTAAAAAAGCACGGAACAAAACTAACCGTAAAAGAGATAAAGAGAATCGGCAGAAAAGATAATAGACGCAACTTTGATCAGAAAACCCTAAAAAACACGAAAAACGTAACAAATAGATCACCAAAAATGTCAACATGGAAGAAATAATGGTAAAAGAGATTAAGGGAATTGACACAAAAAGATAAAAGCAAATACCTTTGATCAGAAAACCATAAAAAACGAGAAAAACGTAGCAAACAGAAAACCAAGAATGTCAAAAACACAGGAGAAAACAAATCGTTAAAGGGATGAAGAGAATCGGTAGAAAAGATAAAAGAAAAACCTTTAATCAGAAAATCCTAAAAAAATGCGAAAAACGTAACAAATAGATCACAAAAAATGTCAACATGGAAGAAATAATGGTAAAAGAGATGAAGAGAATTGGCACAAAAAGATAAAAGCAAGCAACTTTGACCAGAAAACCATAAAAAACGTGAAAAAACTTAACAAATAGAACACCAAAAATGTCAACATGAAAGTAATAATGGTAAAGGATATGAAGAGAATCGACACGAAAAGATAAAAGCAAGGATCTTTGATAAAAAAAACCATAAAAAAACGCGAAAAACATAATAAATATAGCACCAAAAATGTCAAAAACACGGGAGAAAACAAAACGTAAAAGAGATGAAGAAAAACGATAGAAAATATAAAAGAAGCACCTTTGATTAGAAAACCCTAAAACATGCGGAAAATGTTACAAATAGATTACCAAAAATAACAACACAAAAGAAATAATAGTTAAAGAGATGAAGAGAATTGGCACAAAAAGATAAAAGCAAGCAACTTTGATCAAAAAACCATAAAAAAGAAAAAAAAAAACGTATCAAACAGAGCACCAAACATGTAAAAAAGACAGGAGAAAAGAAATCGTAAAAGAGATTAAGAGAATCGGCAAAGAAGATAAAAGCAAGCAACTTTGATCAAAAAAATCCGAAAAAAAGAAGAAAAATGAAACAAACAGAGAACGAAAAGGATCAATAACACTTGACAAAAACCTTAGAAGAGATTAAGGGAATCGACAGAAAAGATAAAAGAAAGCAACTTTGTCCAAAAAAAAACCTAAAAAATGCGAAAATTGTAACAAACAAATAACCAAATATATGATAAACATTAAGGAAATAATGGTAAAAGAAATGAAGAGAATCGACAAAAAAAATAAAAACAAGCAACTTTGATCAGAAAACCCTAAATAACACTGTAGCGTAACAAACAGAGAACGAGAAATGTAAAAAACATAGTAGAAAACAAACCGTAAAAGATATTTAGAGAATCGAAGAAAAAAAAAAGATAAAAAAAGCAACTTTGATCAGAAAACCCTAAAAAAGGTAACAAATAGATCACCAAAAATGTCAAAACGGAAGAAATAATGGTAAAAGAGATAATGAGAATCGGCACAAAAAGATAAAAGTAAGCAACTTTGATCAGAAAACCATCAAAAACGCAAAAAAACGTAACAAACATAGCACCAAACATGGCAAAAACACGGGAGCAAAGAAATCGTAAAAGAAATGAAGATAATCGGCAGAAAAGATAAAAGCAAGCAATTTTGATCAGAAAACCCTAAAAAAATGCGAAAAACGTTGCAAATAGAGAACGAAAAATATAAAAAACACTTGACAAAAAAACCGTAAAAGAGATTAAGAGAATTAGCAGAAAAGATAAAAGCAAGCAACTTTGATCAGGAAAACCCTAGAAAATACGAAAAACGTAACAAACAAATAATCAAAAATATGATAAACACTAAAGAAATAATGGTAAAAGAGATTAAGAGAATCGGCAAAAAAGATAAAAGCAAGAAACTTTGATTAGAAAACCTTATAAACTGCATCAATTACGAAAAAAATGTCACATACAGAGAACCAAAAATGTTAAAAACACTGGAGAAAACAGATCAAGAGAATCGGCAGAAAAGATAAAGCAAGCAACTTTAATCAGAAAATCCTAAAAAATGCAAAAACATAACAAACAAAGTACAAAAAATATAAAACACACAGTAGAAATGTGAGAATGAGATGAAGAAACGGTATAAAAGATTACCTCGTCCATTGAAAATTAAAAGAAGAAAACCGAATAGAAATTAAAAATGGCTCTAAACAACACTGTATATATAATGAAAAACAATCTCATTTCAAATTTCAAAAGCAAGCGTCATTTCTACAAATTTCTAACTATGTTTTTAGGCAAAAATGTTCTCCAATACGATATCTCTGCAGTTGCCGAAATGGTGAAAAAGAGTAAAGGAAAAAGGAGAGACGGGGGGCGGAAGATTGAGATGAAGGGTTGGATTAGAGTTTGAGAGAGAAGAGAGTGATCGAGAAAGAAAAATGTGAGTTTTTAAAAGTATTATGTTACACGTTTTGACACGTTTTGATTGGTTCAAGTGTGTTGTGTTGATTGCTAGAAATTTTACTACTTTTGGTATTAAATGATTTTAAATTTTTTTGCAAAAATTTGAGGTGATGACACGTGTAAAAACTTAGACCGAGAGTCCCTCTATTTCTATTATATTTGTATTATAGATAGATTTATGCAACCAAAGACTGGCCCTTTATTGCCTTTTAATAGTACTCAAATTAATTAACAACGCTAATTTCCAAAAAAAAAATTCTTATCCTAACTGCCCCTAAATAAGAACGTGAAAATAAAGAAGCCAATCGAAAAATGACTTTTAAAAAATGTTCTTTTGGTGTTCCATCTCATATTAATATATTTAATTTATTAATATATTACTTTTTTTACTTATTCAAATTATTATCAGTTTTAAAATTTGAAATTCTGTAATCATTTTATCTTTAGAAGAAGACGTTTTAATGAATTATGAATTAAAAAACATATATATAAGAAGTTTCTGAACTCGATTTCTATATACTATCCGTTAATTGTATTAATTTTTATATTAAATTAATATTTTTGTCTTACAAATGTTTTCTACATAATAACGTGTTGATGGGATCGTGTATAAAAAATAATAATTATGGGATAAAGTTGACCAAAAGCCCTTTGGATATTGCCAAGTCAATAAAAGTAGCTGGCTTAGTGATAATAAAACCAAGGTCGTTTTTCATGTATCAATGTCCAATCTCTACATTCATTCTCCCATATATTGGGATTCAAACATTATTTTTGGAAGAGTGAAATAAACAATTGTAATTGTTAAAAACATAATTAATATTACATGCATATATGTAGCTAACTAATAACGGATATATTAAAATAGCCATTGTATGTCTAACTACTTCTAATAGTCCCTTTTCTAATTAATAACTATGATTTCTTTTTTTACATTCCTTTATTTTTTAAAAGCTGCATTCAAATGTGTAAATTGTTATTAGGTTTTAATTTTACCTTATTTTGTAAAGTCATTTTAAATTAAAACTTTAAATAAGAAAATTAAAAATAAATAAAAGTTACTTGATGGTTTTTATTTTTTTACTTTACTTTTTCTTTAACTTTTCAAAGATGTATATGGAAAAAAAAATCAAAAAAAAGATAAAAATAAATCAGTTAAACTGCCTTACATTAATTCATAATTAAAATGAAAATTTGACTCAATATTAGAGCACATATAAGGGCCAACATGGCCCACGCACAATCAGTGTTGGTTTACAAATAGAATTACTTTCTGCACCCTCCCCTTTTTAACCTACATCCTAGTTAGGCGAAATGACCAAATTGCTCTGTTCGTCACCCACTGGTGCCGTTGCTGCACCAACACAATTTTAAATGAAGAAGAGAAAGAGAACACCACACTTAAAATAAGAGAATAAAACAATCACGTTTTGAAAACTTGTTCTAGAAAACTCATAGATGTGTTGTGTGTGAGGGTTTATGATTTTTTACTTTCTAATACAAAAACAAGTAGAATCAAATATGCAAACCTAATTTTGGCTGTTGCTATGATTGATAGGTGGTAGGTATTATTGCACATGTGGTTATGTTTGGGTGGCAAAAGTCACAGATTCACAATATTGATAGAGGAATAATTAGGTAAAAGTGCAATACTTTGATGTGAACTCCAATTAATGGAGTTAGAAGCTGAGCCTTTTTATAATAGAGTATGTAAGAAGAAAGACCAGAGGGAATTAGAAAAGAACAAAGGAATAACTTATCTACCAAAATCAAATAATGCATAGAGAAGTTTTTTCTTTATGTTTTTGAAGAGATTTGGAATAAAAATTGAACATGATCTTCTGGTGGCAATCAAATAAGTAGATCTTTGGTTGAAGTGTTATTGGATTCAATCATTTTAAGTAATTTTTTTAATATGAATTTTATAGATAAAAGAAAACATAATTGGTTGGACATGTAACTAATTACAACACCCTTTGCTGCTCTAATCAAACACTTTTTGTCAATCATTGCCTTTCTTCTAGAAACTATTTATTCACACTAATGTCTTTATTTTAATCTTCATTTGAATGGAAATAAAATATAAAGAGGAAGAGAACTTTAAATTTTGAATGATTTTTTAAAATATTTTTATCGCACTTTAATAAGAAACCGCATATATTTTTAATTTATTTTGCTAAGCCAATTTCTTCCGAATTTACAGTGTTTTAATGTTATAAAAATATGGGGGCAAATTCTTAGTGCTCGAACTTGCACTCTATTATATTTTAAAAATTTCAAAATTACCTTTTATTTCGGATTGAAAGTCCAAAATTCATAAAATACAATTTGAAAATCAAAATTTCATTTTCGAAAAGTAAATTTGAAATGTATAAAATATATTTAAAAAAAATCGAAATGCAATCTGAAAATATATTTTAGAAAAGGATTTCTGAAATTCAAAAATATATTATGAAAATTCAAATCCAAAAAATGTATTCTGAAAAAAGTTCTGAAAGTATTTTTTTTTATTTGTATCAACTTTTTATTTAAGGTTATTTTACATAAGATTTTCTTGATTTGAAGAATAAGATCTAGGTTATAATTGATATGGTGGAGGAACGATGATTGTTTTTCCCTAGATCATTTCAAACCTGTACCCAATACAATTATATGAAAAATCTGTTGTGCATCATGGAAGACGGTGTTGGTGGGTTGTGATACGCAGTGCTCATCGAAGAAGATGAATTTTCATGAAAGTTGTGACTTTCAAATTTACATATCCAAAAGTGTTATTTCTATTCTGAATATCCATATCCCTAAGTGAAATCACGCAATATCAACAACCTTTTCCTTCTGGATATCTATATCCATAAACTAAATCACTTAATTCTTGATATGAAAGTTTGGAATTCATGTATGACGATCTGAAAACTTAATTAAACAACTTAAATGACCTTTTAATGCAAATATATGGAACTAATTGACCTCATTTCAGAGATTTTGTAATCCATAATCATAATAATCACTTCTTATTGTTTCATCCGTAAGACAAACATAAAACAATTTGAACAATTTTAAATTTTATACTGAGTGGAGGTTTGAAATAATCTGCTGCCGAAGAGAAACAGTCAAGAAGAATTTGCCATAGACCATACTAGACCCCAATATTAGCCCAATAAAGGCCCATAAATCTAAAAGGCAGAAACTAACGGCTACTTCCTTTTCGGAAAAGACGAGTATGCGTTAACCATAATATTCATTCTGTTTTTTCTTTTATAAACCTTACACCACTACTTTCTTCTCTGCAAAGCTTTAACAATTGACATTATTAGGGTATTATTAAGTTTCATTTTCAATGGAGACACATTACTTTGCCGCCTCCAATGACGCCTCCACCGCAGTTTCCAGTGAGTGATTTTTTCTTCTTTCTCTGGCTGTTTATTTTTTTCATTTTTCTTTCTCTAAACTCAACTAAAATGATACCATTCATTCGTTTCTTTCTTTTCCGAAGGTTCTGGAAAGAACATGTCAGCTTCAAAATCAAGGGGGCAAGAATGGGATCCATCTGCATTAATAGACATAACAAACGATTCCCCGATCGTGGGGCTCGCCAATGGGGTAATTCTTGATACTCCATTGACGAAGCAGAGAGGAAGCAGAATGAAGAACACGCCAGGGTCAGGGGAAGACTTGCTGAGGGGTCAAGTGAAGACCCTTTTGCTTAAAGTGGAAGAGGAAGTTGAGGTTTCCATGTTCTCCCTTGAAAGCTCGGAACTTCTTGCACCCATGCCCATGAATCTTTCTGGTTTGTCTTCGGTCACCCCTTCTCATGTTTCCCAACAACCGGTAGTTCCTCAGGTTCGTAGACTCTTTACCAAAGAAAAATGCCAAGAATATGTTTTCTTATACAACTCAATAGACAAGATAACCGATAAACATTGGTTTGGTTGGAATTATTTTCAAAGATTTAAAACTTCATTTCCGAATGTGACCAAGATTTCTTTTTCTAAAATAAATCTAAATCAAACATGTTAAACCTATGATTGAAAAATGTGTATTCAAAGGAGTGCCGGACAGCTTGGCTTTTTGTTGTTTTATTTGTATTTCTTGTTTTATTTTTAAAATGCAAATATGTGACTTTATTATCAATTTTGGTTTTTTATTTTTACATATTTGTAGAAAATAAAGAAAAAATTCGAATGTTTCCTCGACAAAATTTTAAGAGTAAGAGACATGACAGAAACAAGGGGACATTTATAGATTAAAATAAAAAATTACTTTGATCCTTCATAATTAATCTTGTGTCATAATTTTGGTGGTAGGTGGTGAATCAAGAGAATTTTGAATCTGAAAAGAGTGTGATAAGCAGGGCCCTTTTACTTGACTTCTCAGACAAATCTCCAGATTCGAATTCACCAGAAGAACGTTTTTCTGATTTGGTTAGTAGCTCCTTCACAGAGGATGATGATGGTTCTATCTGGTCAATGCAGGCCAATGCAAGCATCCATGATGAAGAAGAGGAGAAAATAGGTGAAGATAAAGAAGATTATATTGAGGACATTGAAGGACTGTGTGAAGTTTTGAACAAGATTAACATGAATGAAAGGATACCTCCCAAGTTTGAAGGTAAGCACACAAGGTTTGTATACGACAGTGATGATGAGATTGTGAAAGAGGAGGTTGAAGAGAACTGTGCTCAGAATGCTTCTTCACAACCTAACATATTGTGTTTGAAAGGATTACCAACCCCAAAAGGGAAACACTTGCGCTTTTATGATGAAGAAGAAGAAGAGGAGGTAAAATCTTCTTTATGATTCTTGGATGAACTTTTTGGCATATTGGTGAAATGCTACAATGTGAATGACATTTGTAGGAGGGCGAGAAACGTTTATTTTGGTTCTTGTTGTTTTGATGGACTATTCTTTCGATTTTGTTCTGGGAAATAGAGAAGCGAGTGACCACAATTTAGTGGTCAAAACCAGAAGCTTCATATTCTCAAATTCAACTTAATCAATTCATTTGTGATACTATATCACTATTTGAAAAAAAAGTGTTTTTTTAAATCAAATGAAAAAAATAATAATCGAGAAGTTGTTTACAATTCCTCTTGATGTGATAATTTCAATAAAAAGTAAATTTATAATAAAATAATATAAAAAATTATTAAAATTATAATATTAAGAGTTGTTATTTTTGTCCAAAAAAAAAGTGGATGGTGAATTGATTCATTTCAAATATTATATTAAGACATCTATTTTTTTTTTAATATTACAATAAATAAAAACTAAATTTAGAGACTAAAAATATTTAGTCACTATATTTACTAAATTAGATACTATTTTAGAGACTAAAAAGTTATTGGTATAAATTAACTATCAAGTTTTAGGTACTAATATTTTAGTTTCTAATTAGTCTATAAAAGATTAATAGAGACTAATTTAAAATATAAAGTAGTAAGTAGCTAAAATATTGACATTAAGTTAAATATTAATTTATAAACTATTTTATAAAATTTTATTAATAATAGAAACTACTTTAAATACCAATAATTTTGTAGTTTATGAAATAATTTTTATTTTATTTAATTGTAACTAATTATTTTAGTTTTTAAAATTAATTTTTATTTAATAATTTTTTTATAGTGATAGTTAAACTTTATGGACAAAAATATTAACTTTTATAGTTTTCGATAATTATTTTTAATTTTTTTTCATATTACGTTTTATTATTTTAACATTCTTTTCATATAAAACATTATATAGAATAATGTACTCTTTTTTTTTTTTTAATAATGTAAGATTATTTCCTTAGTTTTATTCTCTCGCCGTGTAAATCTTCTCATTTTTCTTCTAAGCTTTTACCCCTTGTTTTCTATCTACATTTTTTTCCTACACTAGCTAAAGGACTTAGGAATCTTTTTAGTTAAACATTTTATCCTCAAAGCTTCTAAGGGAGTTCTTCGTGCTTAAGTTAGAAATTTATTAAGAGTGTGAAAATTTAGGTAAGAGAAACTACTTTAGACGATTATAAGAGTAAACTTTTAATTAGAGTTTTCTGTGTGAAGGTCTTGTAGAGAAGTCTAGTGTTACATGTGAGTCAAAAGAGCTCAAATGACTTTCATTGTTTGTAGAATCAATGAAACTTATGTTGCATGTGAGTTTGATGTTTTGCATTGTATGTATAATCTAAGGTGAATTGTGAATCAAGCGTTCTTTAGTTATTCCTTAATTATGGAGTTATTACTTAACATGTTGAACTATAATTTTTCTTTATCAACCTATGAAAGTCTTCATATTCTTTAGTCTTAAAAGTAAAGCAAATTCAGTACACTACTTAGAAGGATAAAATTTACGAAGTGGGATAGAAATGTTTTTGATTCAAGGGTTTATGTGTGTAGGCACATGAGGTTTTGCTTGAGTCGCTCAATGAGAATATTGTTTGAGTCGCTAAGTGAAAGTATCGTTTGAATTACTCTAACAAGTGTTTTGTCTGATACTCATCATCTAAGTCATGCCAAGTGCTTTGTTTGATATTTTCACTTAGCACACAAACTTAAGTGGAGGTATCATCAAAATCACTATAATGAGTGCTTCATTTGATATCCTTGTTCACCTAAAGCAAACCCGCTTAAGTGGAGGTATCATCACATACCTCTAGTGAGTGTATCTTCTAATAGTCCAATGAAACTATTTTAACTCAAGCTAAAATATTGTCTAGTGTCTTTATTCAAGTGATTTTTTGTAATTTATCTGTGTATGCGTGTTATGTATATGTATGTTCATATGTAGAGATTATTGAATTGTATATTTTAGTGACTTATTGCTATAATTTAAGTGAATTGTAATATATGCATATAACATGAATAAGAATGACATGTTACGATGTGTGATTTTGATGTCATAAATATGAGATGATATGTGAGTCATGAATAAGTGTAGATATTAAACAAAAAAACCTATGTTATAACAGATTAACTTCACTAATGATCTAAGTTACATAGACTAAGTAGTGAGAAGTTGAAGAGAGTTTATTGTATCATTAGAACACATGTTTGGGTCTAAAAACGTGAATAAGAACACATGTTAAAATCTAGCTAAGAATATACTTTAAACCCAACATGATCCAAGTAGTTGAGGTTTGCATACTGTGTTAAAATGGTCAGGTGTTAAGAATGTTTAGGATTTACCTAGGAGTGACAGAGTTCAAAGAATACTATTTTTTTTTTTATCTTTGTAACATTAGTATAATAGTGAAGGATTGTTAGGCGAACCACTATAAAAAACATCTTGTACAAATCTCACTTTAATCATATTTTTTTAAATTAGATATTAATTAACAACTAATTGAAAAATATTTTTAACAATATATCTATCAACATAATTCATCAAACGTTACTCTTACGAAAAACTGCTATTTATACATCAAACGTCATTTTAACCAAACAATACCCAAGAAGTATTCTTAGTCAAGTTATTCCTTCATAACTTGCATTAAATGATATCACATTATGTGAAGAAAAGGTAATATACGATACATATTCCAACCTTGAGTAAAAACTTGAATTCTTACTGAAGTGAACTCATTGCACTCTAGCTATTGCAATTCACAATGTATTTTGGCTGTTCTTATACAAATCATGCGAGTTTTGTAAGTTTAATTCAAAAATAAAACTCATTTGATAGATAAAATCCCTATCATTGAATGTAAATTTTAAAGTTATCTATTGAGTTTAGATTGTAAGTATTAATTATTCAAATTTTTATAATATATAGCTAAATAATAAGAGTAACAGGTTAACTCTGAACACCTTTTAAAAACTGTGATTTACTCATGATTCAGATATGTATACAAATGTCTTCCACAAATCAATGACCGCTAAATAATATGTGGGTACCTTGTCATGCTCCTGTAACTAATACTCTACTGTGTATCGCTCTAACCTACAGCAGAAGAAAAATGAGACCCAATATAGTGATTTAACAATTGGGTTCAACATAATAATTATCACTGCTCTACATAGCTGGAATATGTACACATATTTACAAAGCTGTTAAATACTTTTCAAGAAAAGACTGCCATCAGAACTTAGAACCAGGGATGCCACGTTGGATCCATCATGCACAAGTTCCTAGGGTTCAAGGCAGCTTCAACCAACTCAGTAACACCCCTCTGAACAGGTTGTGGTGGATCCATAACATTCTCCTCCTATATAAAATAAAAAACGTGAATACTATGGACTAAAATAGCAGGCAGCATAACAAGATTGAATAGGGAGAAACTTGAGACAGATATAGTCAACATTCTCAAAAAGCATTTTATATACTATGTGCCAGAGCATCAAATGTTGTAAAAAATATGAACTGGCAAACTTACTGATAAATAAGGGAATGGGAAATTTGAAAAGGAAGAAAATAAAAGGAACTAGTATCAATGATGACTAAAAGTGGAAGGAAATTAGCAGGATGCAGAAACTTGCAATTAGTGATAATGAGTGGTGCCAACAGAGAAAACAGAAATGCAAAAAACCCTTGGCCCTTTTCTTTCGTTTGTCTTAGTAATTATTAAATCCAGAAACATGTCCAAAAGGATAAAAATGGATTGCTTTATTTTTGGTAGGTAACCCGTAAAATACGAAATTTGTTAGATAAGAACTTATCTCCTAGTTCCATCAACAATTAAAAAGAAAACCTGACAGTGGAACTTCCAAATAAATTAAATCAAAGGATAGATAGTTTCGGAAAACTAAGAAGGGAACGCAATTTTGTTTAGTTGCTTACTACCTCTTCAGAAAAATTTTGAGGAGCGATTCCCTTAACCCTTGTAATAACATGTTCCACATTTGTGACAACTTTCTGTTTGAAGTCAACGGGGCTCATAGTACCACCTGCAGCCATAGGGGCCATGGGCATCCCAAGCGGTCTTCTCCAAGACCAAGACAGTAGCTCATCACGGAAAAACATTGCTAGATGATGCCACAGGTGCTGACTTTGCTGTAATACCAATAAAAAACAAATCAATTGGTAGTGTTGCATTGAAGTAACATGAAAATATTTAAGAGCATTCGAGTGTATGGATGCACGTTCAGTGCTCACCTTAGGTGAAGCCACAGCCTGCGCAGCTGCACACATTGAAGATACAATTAGGCCTTCCACACCATGGGAGAAGAAGGCTTGCATATTCCTTGTCAGTCTAAATGGAACTGGTTCATTAAACTCAATCAACCCATTTGCATCATACGCAGGATGAAAATCAGTTTGGAAAATTTTTCCAGTGTTCTTTGCAAACAAAATCTTATTCGGAGACCTCCCACCAATTTGTAGCATAAAGGACATGAAACTTGAAAGGGCTAACTGGACGGCAAACTGCTTCTTGAAAGCCCAACTATGGTTGCCGCTAGGTAGAGTTTTATACATGTATTGTGAAAAGATGTTGTCATTAACAAGGTTTTTCGTTATCTCATTATAGGCTTGCAGACGAAGATCGACAACAGCTTCTGGTGATATTTGGCCTGAGATAGCTTGGTTCAACTGCTCCTTGAAATAGGTTATCGGAAGATCTGCCTCACGGTCATTCCTTGCACAATGATTCTCATAGACCTCAAGGAAAGTACTATACATCAAATCATCTTCCACCATGCGAACCTGTCCATACAAAGATTCAAGTAAAATTCGACAATAGTTTTAAGTAGGTAAAAGTTTCATTTGCAGTCTCGGTAGTCTTGATTGCAATCAAGGCCATGGTTCCATCAATATTAAAAAAGGTGAAAAGATACAATAATGTACTAGGAAAATTAATTTAACCTGAGACCAAACAGGTATAATTATTGGTGTGTGAATGCATATGTGACGGCGTCTTGATTCCTTGTGCTTCTCAAACATTTGGTTCATCACACGGAAAAGCTGCAGTATGCGCTCATCACTTCTAGCATTGGGAGTCAAAGATGTCTGAACAATAAAATGACGTTGGGAACCATCAGAGCCAATTAGAGTCAAACGGCGAAAACTGCTCCCATGCCTCCGCACAATTGGAATATCTGCAGCAACCCTATCCAGCTTAACAGTATGATCTGGTGCAATTTCCTGGAACAGAATAAACAACTAAGAATCAGCATGGGATGCACCAAATACTCCCGCAGGTAAACTCAGGGCCAGTTTAATGAATATCAATACTGTAATATATTGTAGGGGGCACACACACATACATTAAAATTTTGGCATTTTTGAAAAAAAAAATCAGAAGCAGTTACCTGATCAGTGAAATATTGTCCTGGAACTTCAACATCAATAACATGGAAGTCCCGCAATACCTTGCTTTCTTCTTCCAGCTTTAATACTGCTGGAAACCGATCCTCAACATTGCTTTGAAGAACATTTTTCCAGTGTTTCAAACGCTCAGTCAGTTGAGAGAGGGTAGATGGAAATGTAGCAGTGCTTTCTGGATCAAGATCTCGTTCAAAATCCTGTTTGTACTCCCTCACAAAATCAACATGCTTATTTACAGCGTCAGCAGAAAAGCAAGCTCTACAAACGCCAGAGAGCTCTTTCTTGAGAGACTGAGGAACTTCAGCAGTTGTAGCAGTTGGATATTTATAGCAGCGGTGAAGCAAAGCATTAACCACTGCCAAAAGTCTCTCTTCAGGAAGAGTGACAAACCTTGAACCAATTTCTGTTAGCAGGATCTGCGAAATAAAGGTTCTGTTATAATAATCCACGTAACTTCTAGTTTAGGGAACACATGACCCGGAATTTATTTTCATCAGATGCACTGGCAGAATTCACAACATAGTTATATACAAATCATTTTAACTTTTGTGCTAGTTCAATCCACATAAAACATGAAAGATGAGCTGTCAAGAAGTACAACACAAGTAGACAATTTGGCTACAAATCCAAGTTTATATAAAACATCTCTCCAAGTTTATATAAAACATCTACTGTTCTTTTTCATGCGCCTTTGTCCATTGATTCAAAGTCCTTTCATGTTTACTTTGCTACATTGATTCATAGCTCCATTCAACAAATGTATACAATTATCTCATTGTTATTCCTAAGTGCTAGCAGCAATGGTTTAATTTAATTATGACGCCAAGAGCAGAACTTTTACACATGCAACAGGGAGAAAGGGTGAATGAATATGGTGAGGTTGAATAGTATTAATTTTTAACAAAGTAAAGCAAATTAAAATGTCTGGAAGATGATGACCTCGAGTTCACTAGCCAAATTAGCATGCTTGCCCCTAAGAGCCTCCATTATATCTTTTGCAGCATCAAAAGCACTGGCAGCTGAAGCCACAAAACCTAAAGCACCAGCAGCACGTCTTAAAGTATTTTGACCACCTTCATTGAGGTTTGCAGAGCCTTGCTGCAAAGGCTGGTCATTTCCATTGTGCATGCTGCTCTCTGCACTTGTAGACCTTTCAGGTTCTTGCCCATGTGAGTTTCCACCATCATGAGATCCAATTCCACCTGAAGGCTGGGAGCCTTGGTGAGCTTGAATATCAGTTGGCAAGTTACTCCCACCTGGACCCTGTACTCCTCTTGCATTTCCATCAGCCAACCCACCAAGAGAACCAGTACTAGTACCAGAAACACTCTGTTGTGATCTTTGTTGAGCCATTGCAATCCTTCCAAGTTCCGATTTATTGGCAACATCACGTCGTTCCAGTAAGTATGTGCGCAACCAATAATATAAAGCCTGAAATTCAGGAGAAGAAACTCATGATAATTTAGGATCTACATAATTTGCAATAAACAGATGCAAATATGCAAACACTCACCTGAGGATACAACGTTGCAATCTTCAAAAGCACAAGTTTACAGTGAGGAGCTTCGGTCCTCTGAAGAGAGAGTAAGAGCTGTGGAATCCAAGAGAGCCAAACCCAATGTGGTATTTGTTCATAGTACTTATCAAATGCCCTTCCAACAGGCTCATTAGAAGTATCAAAACTAAGAAGATAAAGCACACGAGCAAGATGGCTTCTTGAATTGGACACACCAAATTTTATACCTTGCAAAAAGCAGCTGACAGCATATTCCAACCAAATCTCTTCATGAGTTTCTCTGTAAGCCTATTTGAAGTCGATGACAGACAAGTACAAAAATTAGTTAATAATTAATCAGTCAAAGAAAGTAACATGAAAAACAGATACTAATTACCATATCACAGTAGTCTCCCCAGCTTATCCATCCTTTAGGCAAGTTTTTGAAAAGACTAATGGCATTTGAATAAGCAACATTAGTAGACTCAGAATCATTCAATTTTAACAAGAAATCCCCTTTCAGACGGAAAATTTCAGCCTTGTGCTTTGCAGGAAAATACTCTAGATTAGTGCTGTTGATCAGATTAATACCGCTTGTAAGTTCTCCCTTATTTTCTAGGTATGCCTTCGCCTGTTCAGTAATCTTAACAAACGCTTCCTGTAAATACTTGACAAAGAGCATCAGATAAAATCTACACAAGTTCTCAAATTTCATAGTTCAATACAGTCAAATAAACATACTCTGAAAATAAAAAAGGTATACATACAAATATAATTGTTAAGAATTACTACTATGTACAGATAAATCCAGCTTAAAAAAAAAACTGAACTTGCCATATGACATTGTCAAAATTATCAGAAAAAAATGTAAAGCGACCCCCAAAAGTTAGGTTCATCTATAATTAAAAATGTACAGATAATGACAGACATGAGGCAATACTCTAACTACAGATGACCAGATATCCTACCTGCACTTCCATGGTTGAATGCCCATATAATTTTTCAAGTATGGTGACGCAAACATCAAAAAGGCCTTGCTTACGAGCAATGTGGGCAAGCCTGTTGACAGTCCATGCTTTGTCACGGTAACCAAGATGATGAAGTGCTGAATTTGTGGCGCCAAAATCTTTGAAAGCATCAATGACAGAGTTGTACATTTCATTCCTCCACTGCAGCAAATCATACCAAACAGACATATTATCCCATTCATTTGGAGTTCTTAGTCTCCATGTCTCAAGGATGTCCTTCAGATCAGCATAAAGGTTCCCTTGCACACCAACCACAGAATTTCCTTTATTTCCATTAGAAATATCTATGAGAATCCTAGCTGATTCTTGAACTTCAACTATTTGTTGGAATTGCTGCAGAAGAGGAATTCTGGAATGAACAGACATTTCAGGCAGCTGCCACCATTGTTCTAGAGAAAGATCAACGGCTTTACCTACCATATTCTCAGCATCCCCCACGCCATTTGTATTTTTATCATGAAGCGCAAAGTATGCTTGAATTAGACGAAGCTTTGGAGTTTCTTCCACTTGAGCTTTGGGAATGACATGCTCCTTCATATATGTCCAATCAGGCAATTTCCAAAGACTGTCAAGCAGAATTTCGTAATTCTCAACACTCTTGCCAAAGTCTGCCAGTGCTTCCCATTGACTGAGTTGACTAGCACAGTATAACCACTGCTCTTCCCATAGGCACATCTCAGCCTTAGGTACGGTGTTATTATATGTTCCTTGAGTTGCCTTCACCATTGCTTGATAGAAGAGACTTTGGGCACGATGCCAATAGCCATGTTGAACAAGAGAAAGCCCAGCCCGGGTTTCTGCAGTGACTGATCTCTTCTTCCACAGCCCACATCTCATATCCTCTTCATTGAGCAAACGATAGAGCTCAGCCAGAGACTCAGAGCATTTGGAATCATTAGGGAACAACATAACATGACTTTCCAACAAAGCTAGTGCAATGTGCCATGCATTATAAGTTTTCCCAATATATTTAATAAGCTCGCTTGGCATTCTGGGTTGAGGATGGCTCAACTGAAGCCCTTCTAATAGAGCTTGCACTACATTTGGTCTGTTGGCTTGCTGCCTCTTATGGTAATCTTTAGACAAAAGATTAATCATTGGTTTAGCAAGTGTTACCTGTTCTTCTTTATGCAATGTAACCCAGACAATTGGAAATACCAGTACCCACAAATGGTATGCAACGTTAGCATCTGTGTGGGCTAACTCTCTCAAAGGAATTAATAGATCAACCACCTGGAAGAAATTTTATCAGTGTGAGACTATGAAGTATTTGCCAAGAACTGTGCACATCAGATAATTACAAATTAACAACATGTGTGACAGAAAACAGTGATAGATCTGTAGTCCTCTTTAATTTGACAAATCCAAAGTATAAAGGACACAAAAAGTCTCAATCAATCTACCATTTTTAACAAACACAAGAAGTTTTACACATAACAAGTACTATGCCACAACCATATCATGGAACTTCATGATGAAATACAACAACCATAGCAGTAAAACTAAAGAAATAAAACTTTAAGTATGAGAGTATAATAGTACTTCAGTGATTAAACATCAGTAACCTGGAGTTTGCTCATGCTGTTAAGAAACTGGGCATGCTTATGCACAAGGGTCTCAAGTGTTAGAGGAGCATCCTCGGATCCTTCAGATACATCATTAACCTTATGTTGCATCCCACTTAATTCAATAATAGAACTTGAAACCAAAAGGGGTTGAACTCTGGCAGAATTTGGAGCTAGTGTAATAGGTTTATCCTCAACCAATATTGCCAGGAGAAGATCAAGGCCTTGTTTGAGCCAGAAGACATCACTCAAAGCCCCCCAGTCTTGAATTTGGATAATAAATTGAAGTCTGGTAAAAAGAGTTTTTCCAAGAGACTCATGATAGAGAGAGAAAAATTTCATCCTAACTTCCAGATCTTTGGCTCGTAAACCAAGCATATAAAGCCTTTCAACCTTCTGAAAAACCTCTTGACGCAAGGGTAAAGGGTATCTGGAAATTATTTAAAAAAATCAAGACAAAATACATTTCAAGCATAGCACAGATAAACTTAAGATGAATAACTTACTTATTTGAATCTGCACAAATCCCATAAAGAAGTTCAAGATATTTCCTGTCCCACTCTTCCAGAGCGACTGGTGTGAAATTTTGTTTATCAACTTGTGACAGCTTCTGAAGAAAAGAAACTATCTCCTTGGGGGTGAGAAAGGAACTTGACGTGACTGGAGTTCCTTGTTTACAGAAGTCATCTTCAATCCACCCTTTAACCACATCAAGTATGCAAAGAAGTACACTTGCATCAATTCCTTTCTCCGAGAGTAAAGCATTTAATATTTGAGACACAGATCGCTTGCACTCAGAAACAACCATCACTCTATCAGTGATAAGTTTCAAAATTGATTTGACATTTGAAATAACTGCTCCAACATCAGCATCTTGACGAGAAGACGTAACTGCTGAATCTGGATCTGGTCTCTGACCCTAATAATGTATGACAATTTATCAAGACTTGAAACAGAAAAATATATCACACATACTTCTAGTAGATTTAAAAAAAAAATAACATAATTAACATGATAAAATATATGTTAATAACACTAGAATGGCTTGGATAAAGTTGATTTAATATATAGTATATCAGAGTCAGACTGAAGTAAAAGGCATCAAAAGGGTATAGGGCATGCCTGCTTTACTAGAAAGAAGTCCAAACCACATTTGTTTTAAAACCATAATATAGCATCTTACCTAATAAAAATCAAGAATGCAGAGTAGGTCTTGCTAGATTACACCACAGAATTTAATCATCAAGCAGCATATATTAACAATATAAATAAAACTTCAATGTATCCAAAAAAGAAATAGTGGAACTGACAAACACAATTACTTCACTCTGGATAAAATTAGCATGCCTATAGTCAGTATCATAAGCTTTTACTGAGTGAAGTAAATAAATTAGATAAAACAAAAATTTAAATCATGCATGTGGAGACATTTATCATGCATATTTTCCCACTAAATTCTATTTTAATATAAAAATCATTTTATACCTAGAACTTCATAAAATATTATTAATTCAAAAAGGAAAACAAGCATACTTGTCTTAAATGAGGCCCAGCCGCTGAACCCATATCTCGTTGGAGCCGTTGAAGAATGCGAACCAAAATTAAAGGATCAACAAAGTTCCGTTGTACCTCTGTCAAGGTTTTTATGACAAGCAATAGGAAACTAATCGAACTAGCATTATTATCATCACTCGCAGTTTGAGGAGCTGTGACAGTGGTAGCATGCTTCTGTATCAAATCATCAAGCTTCTGGTACAATAACTTAACATCTGCAGGTGTGGTAGTTGCTTCTTGAGGAAAAGCAACAAAAATCATCCTCAACAGTGAGCAGAAAGATTTGCCAGCATCTAAAAGTTTATGCTTGAAACATGGTTCAAGAATCTGGAAGAAAAATACAATTAATGTCAAAATTGAATCACTGAGCGAGCGAATGAAAACAAAAAAACAAAAACAATGTTAGACCCACTTGAGAAATCTGATTGATGTTATTTCTTATGAACAAGTGAGGTTGTTTCTCTAACACTTTGTTCATGACATCCAAACCCTGCGCCAGTGCAGTGGATGGATCCTTTGCTTGAGATGGCTGTATACTGCTCAGAAGCTTTTCCAAATAATTAAATTTTACATTTGCATTCGGCCACACCTCCAAAGCTTGTGAAAGTAGCTCCAAAGCTTGTTTGTACATGGCACTTGCTTCTTTGTCCTTTGGTTCTATGACCAGAGCAACCTAATGACATAAATAAGAGATAATAATCAATAACATCCTTAAAAACAGAATATTTTAGGAATTGTTGTGAATGCATTGAGAATCTTTTCAACAAGCAAACATACTTTAGACTTGGCAAAAAAGTACTCTGTATCAGTCACTTTCATTCATATACATACATGACTAGACTAAGAAGCACAAATATAACTCCGGACACAAATTTGGTAAAATTTTAGAAGTCATTCAGGACATGACACAGTTACAGTGTAAAATTAAACTAAAATTACATAAAAAAATCTTTTAAAAAAAGAGAGAATATTGGAATACATATTTCAAAAATGAGTACAAGTCACTGCAAACATGATAAAATGTTAAAACTTATCTAATTGTCATTGTATCCAAGTTGTATTGCCACTAAATTAAGAAATAAAAGTAAATTATTAAGATGCAGCAAATTCATGGCGGGCAGACACTACTACAACACAATACACAGCTAGCTACCACTTAGAAGTGTCCGTGATTAGGCAAGAGAATATTGTAATACAACTAAACTAATAAGTTATCCTTTGAACCCTTAATCCATAAGGATGTCAAGCATTACGGAAAGCAACAGCAATTTCAGTATCCACAATATTAAATATTGGAAAGTGTGTTTCCCGGATGTTAAATTATCTTGCAATGAATTAGCCAAATGGCAAGATCACCATTCGAAACATAAGAAATCAGGTTAGAAGTAAGCCCCACTCTGATAAGAAAATTGATAATCATTTCCTCCATTGCAGCATTTGGTTTAAATTCTTCATCAGGTTGACTGGCAGATCCAGGGGTTTCAATGTTAGTTATTGATGAAGGACCACCAGGTGACATCACACACATGGATTGCAGGCCAGGTTCTGCTTTTACTCGCTTAGTTGTATCTTCAGGAAATGTAGACCCATCCACAGATCGCTTAGAATCAGCTGAGCTAGGATTAAAGACATCATTGATTTGGTTGGGTGCATCAGAATCAGTAACAACTTTCATCTCGTTTTGTCTTTGCCTCTCCCAGTTAACAACTAATCCAGCAAGTTCAATGGCGAGTCGTCTGTTCTCTGCTGTGGTATTATAAGGCAATCCAAGGCGGCTAAGAGAATTTACCATCTGAGGAACAAACTGTGCTCTGCAGCTGTAGAAGAGATCGGAATGGCGGACAATAAGTTGGAATATGTGAATAAGATTGGGAATTGAATGACCTTCTTCAACAAGGATTTTCTTAGTGTATCTTATCCATATGGGCATTCGAGAATCACCAAGGGGCAAACGCCGTGGCAGTGCTGGCATTAGAATGTCAAGAGCTTGCTTGACCAACATTTTATTTTCGGGTTGGCAAGTCCTGAGAAGAGCAACAAAAACCTACATTTGCAAATCAGTGTCAGGGTATAGATATACACATTAATTTTTGGATTAATTACCTCTTTAGTCCCTTTATTTATTTATTTAATTCAATTTGGTCTCAATTTTAATAAAAGGTTCAATCATGTCCCTCAATCTTTTAAAACACAACAAGGTGACCACTTTCCATCCAATTACCATTAAAGTTATTAATAAACAAATATTGATGGTTTTAATTTATACATAACACAATTTATAACCACCGCATATAGTGACAATTTATAAAACTATCAACATCAATTTCAAGACACAAAAGGGTCACATTATTGCAATGTTTAAAATTGAGAGACTTACTTGATTGAACCTTACATTAATAGAAGAACCAATTGAACAAAATAAATAAATAACAAGACCAAAAAAGTAATTAAGCCATATATTTTCATGCGAGATTCAGTTGGATACACAATAACAGAGTATCTAAAAGCACATTCATATTTCAGATAGAGCAAACAACTTTTTGTTAGCTAGGCTCAGTAAGAAGTTAAATCTAGATGCATCGGGTTTCAACTTGAAAGCTCTTTAAAACCACGCATGTAATCTTAAAACACAGAAGTTATCTCCATCCAGCTTCCATGTCAAATCCATAAAACGCATAAAAGGGAAAGAAAATTGGAGATGAATACAGCCACAAAGTAGTTCCTTCAAGAAAAAAACATGAAAGACACAAGTCAAACATGTTAAAATCTAAAAGGACTCAAGTACAAATGTCTACTATCTAGAAATGGTGTAAACAGATAAACCATATTTTGAAAGAAGGCAGTCAAACACTATACCACCTTGAAAGAAAGCCATATTTTCCATTTACAGGTGCAAGCTCTGGCTTCACAGTTACACTTTACACTAGGCATTGAAATTAAAAAACTATAGAATGTATTCCCATGTGATTCAGCAGACTTCATTTCCATGAAAAAAATATTTCATAAAATCACTTAGTTGACAGCTACTTGTGAGTATTTTGCATACAAAGTTGTTGTACTTAAGATGCATTAATGGTAACAAATTCTGTTAGAATGAGAGCTGTTAAAGAGTTGTTATCAAGTAGTCAAAATTGAGCTTTGGAGCATAATGTGTCTATGATCTCCTCCCTCTCCAATCTCACGTCTCCTCAAGGTTGTAATTTTGGTGGATTGCTTTGGATAGCCGTTGTAGATTGCAACTTATGGGGGCAGCGATATTACAAGCATGGGAGCAACGGTCCTCATGGCTGTACTTGCTGCCTCAACTTTCCTCACAGCTGAGCTCCTCATGTCACCTCTCTTATCCTGCTCGCAGCCTGACAGTGCCTTTTACAGCCCTACTCATCATGGCAGTCGTTGCAGCACCTCTCGTGCAGCTCCTCGTAGGTTGGGTTGCATGACCTGATTTTTAACCGAAAACCTAAGCCCAAAAACTTAATCCTGCTTACCACACTGCCCAAATGCATCATGTAAACCTAAGCACCCCACTGACTAAAACTGTCATGTCATGATTCTCTACTCACTTTGATTCCATTCCATCTGTCCTCCCTCTTTGTTTATTACCACTGCGCCGCTAATTACTTAACCTTGTTAGATTTTTTTTCCCATTCATTAAAATGACTTCAAATCCAATTCAAACTCTTTGGTACCCATTTCTCTAAAAAGGGTTCTGGAAATAGGAGTTATATAGCTTGAAGGCATTGTATTTCAATTGGTGGGGATACTAGGAAACTTCAATGTAAATACTATCAGAAGGTAAAAACAATGGAATTCGATGTAGCAAAGAGTAAAGAATTTAGTTCTATGTTTGATTTGGTCTTTAAACCTCCATCATGTCATGAGATGAGTCCAATATTTGGAGTAAGTGAAAAATACATCACTTGTTTTACAAGCACATAGGGATTAATGGAAAGAAACAGGATGCACGATGGTTGGACTGATAAGAAAATAAGGACAATAATACACCTTCTAGTGAACAACCCAAAGGAAGACATGTTTTTGAAGTTCATAGATGCATTTGCTTCCAAAATGGTAGAAAAAGTTTTTGAGATGATGGAGAGCATTGTTGAAGAGATGAATGTTGTTCAAGATGTGGTAGATAATGCAGCAAATTATAAATTTTCTAGTCAAATGTTGATGGCAAAGAGGAAATGGTTATTTTGGACACCTTGTGTTGCACATTGTCTTGGCATAATGTTGGAGGATTATGAGAAGAGAAGATCCCAATTAATGTGGAGACAATTAAAAGGTAAAACAATTAAAATCTTTATCTATTCAAGAACGTCTCTAAATTATCTATTACAACATTTCACATGAAGAGATTTAGTGAGATTAGGTATTATTCGCTTTGCCACATCTTACTTGACATTAGGGTGTCTTCATGAGAACAAGGGAGCTTTAATAAGAAAGTTAACTAGTAAGAAATGGAAGTCTAGTAGGTTTGTTTGAAAAAAGGATGGAAAAACAGTTCAGGGTGTAGGGAGTTCATTTACAAAAATGGGTCAAGTTATGAAGAAGATACGAAAGGTTTTCATGGTCAAGAAAAGGTATCTATATATTTGTTTATTGATTTTGAAACTGAAAACATAAAACTAACTCTGATATATTTTTGGTTATCTATTTGCTATTTCCCTATGTGGACCATCACAGGCCTTTGCATGCTACATGCTATTTTCTTTACCCTCAAAGGCATTACTATCCAGGATTTAAAGCTAATTTGGAAATGCAACGAGGTCTAATGAAATGTCTAACAAGAATGGTGAAGGATGAGGACAAACAAATTTTGATTGATGTTTAAATTGACGATTTTGAAAACAAGTCACATATTTTGGTTGTCCCTGGACTACAAGGCCAATTAATTTAAATACATAAGCAAATCGATGCAAATCTTATGGTGATGAGCATTCATAAATCCAAAAACTTGTCATACATGTATTGAGCTTGACATGTAGCAACTCAAGAAGTGAGCATAGAATTGTTAGTCTACTACTTGCTTATCATTTGTTTAAGTCCACTGAGAGAGAAGCAATAGGCTAAAGCAAAGCACAATAATGTTGCTTTTGTTATGGCTAATTCAAGATTAGCTAAGGAGAAGTAAACAATAAAATCAATTCAAATTAATATTGATGACTGTTCATAGATGATGAGTAGATCATGGAAGATGAGCATGAGCAAATGAAGCATCAGGGTTGCATGTACACAACTTGGGTTTGGATGAAAACATAATTCCCATCCAAGTTGAGGAGGATGAAACTTTACATCATGATTTAGACATTACTGATTCAAATGGTCAAGGAGATGCAACTAGAAATGGAGTTGAAGGCCTCTATGGCGATTATGACTTTAACTAGCCAGATTAATTGCTATAGAAAGTTTTTTGTTTTGTAACTAGGATAGAATTCCTATTTGGAAATAGGATGAAGCTATTGGTTTACTATTATGTAACTAGGATTGACTTCTTGTTTTATATGCTAATTGTATTGGTTTTGTTTGTCATGTTGAATTGAAGTTCAATTATGAGTTTTGGGTGAGATAAAATGATTGTGTGTGTTTACATGAATTTCATAAATTTTGTAGGATCTTGAGTAAGATCTTGATTTGACTACCTTGGTTGTTATTTTAGTTACACAGATGTTAATTTAAATTACATTGTAACAGCCACACATCTATAACTAACTTTGCTATAGGAATCCTGTTTGGATCTCTACAAATAGGTGTTCTCAGCATGTATCTACAATTATAGTAATTTTCAGATAAATAATTCTCCCAATACAAATTGGAATCTGTCTCTCCGTTCTCTTGAACTTTCACCACTTTCTCACATTTACTTTCAGTTACCTACCTGCTCATGTTTACAAGATACTATGAGTAAGGAACATTCAGAAGAAGTTAATGTTTTCATACCTGGAGTATTATTTTTTCTGGGGCTTGATATGCCTCCAAGAAATGGCAAACATTCACAAATGCCCATTGTTTGCTTGCTGTGTCTTCACGCTTAAGATGATTCCACCCAAATTTTATCAGTTCCTTCCTATGATGGACCAGATCATTCTGAAGATATTTAAGAAGCAAGGTGGCAAGCTGCAGTAGTTCTATTCTTAAAGGCTCATCATACTCAGCAGAAACCTAGAAGAGGGACACGATGCATTGTGAGACAGAAGACCTTACAAAGCTGTATAACAAAAACTGAATCATGAAGATTTCAACAAAAGACCAAATGAGAAATTAAACATGATAAGAACATACCTCCTCTGGAGGATCAAGAAGTTTATCAACAATTGTTTTTATAATTCCAGGATCAACGACTTCCCAACTTTGACCGTTTTGAAAGGCATGTGCAAGCATTGGAAGAATGAGCATTTGCATCACAGTCACCAAATGGTCGTGACCAAGTTGTTTTGATTGGAAAAGGCTGAGAAAATGCAATAAAAGAGCCTTTTTCATGCCTGGAGGATAACCTTCTGCAACCTAAAAGTCAACACAATTTAAATACAAGGAACCCAGATATTAAAAAAAATTCAAATCCAACTATGAACTACCTCAATAATGTAAAACTCCTTCAGGAATGTATAGTCAATCCGACTATGAAATAAGAATATGGTAAGTATATCAAAGAGCACGTTCACTTCGTTTTTGTCATGTCTCAAATAATTAAGGAAGCATTTGACAAGCCATTTGCTTTCTTTAACCTGCGATATCATAATGACCATGAAAACAAGTTAACCAGCCACTTAAAAGACAGGTCAAATTAATGAATGTGCAGTTAAAAAACTATCTAAAAATATAAAATGATTGATTAGACAAACCAAGAAAAAAAAAAATTGGAGAGTGGTGGAGATGCAACAAAAAAATATGACCATGAATCTTTAAATATTCCTCATGAAGTCCGAAGTGAAGATATCTAGTAAAGAAACCAATAAATCAATACAAACAATTTGGTCAAGGCAGCAAACGTTTAGTATACAAAAGTTAACTAAAAGTAGACTGCAATGAAGTGGCAACTTCTCCAATATGCTTAAACCATAAAGCAATGCCAAGGGTTGATAGATTGCTTAAAAACAGCTTTGAAAGTTAGTGCCTGAAACAGACAAGTTAATTGACAGAAAATAGCATCAAAAGGATGAGTTTTTAAGGCTAAATATGACTAATTAATCATTCCCTTTTCTAGGCCGTTTTACTTCTTGTATCATAAGTCTTATTGTTAATTGTCAAATAAAATGGTACTTGCATGACCATCATCTGCAATGCTGAAGATGTCAGCAAACAGATTGGCTCAAACATATGAGAATCCAAAGCCCATCCACCTATTATTCTTTACAATTAACTTAAGACAAAAACTGATGAGATAAGAAGCAAAGAACAGAAACACAATTAAAACTGTTAAATATCTTTATATGCATGAAATTGAATTCATGCAATCATTGAATAATAGAAACAGGAACTCAATAAAAAAATCCACAATCAATAATGATGATACAATACTAACAACATTTTATACTTACTTGCACTAGGTTCAGCTCCTGCTCTTTTTGCAACCGGGATATTCTTGCAGGTGACTTCCAAACAAGTACCAACGTATCAAACACACTACGATTACTTTGTAACCAACCAGGGATTAATTTGACCAGGGTTTTTATAAGTGCTAATCCCTGAAAGTAAGCGTCAGATGTTGCACTGGTAGAAGGAGCAGGTGGATTAGAAGCATCAGTTGATGGTGCAACACTTTCTTCACCTAATAAACTAGTATGTGTACTTGTGGATGCAGGAGTCATTGTCACATCAGATTTGGGAATAAATTCAGAGAATGCGCTTGCAAGTATCTTTTGAGGTGATTTTGCAAGTTCATCTCTTAATGGTTGACCAGCTTCTGAACGAATTATATACATGAAACTAAATTTACAGTAAACAACAAAAAGAAACAATGTAAGCATTCGACCTTAGCAGGTATATAATTAAAGTTCTGCAATCTAAAACTTACCGCCTGAAATACTTTGGTTCACTTAATCGAGCAAGAAAATAATCAACTGCAAGGGATGCATATCTATTTAAAAACTTTGTAAGTGGAAGGCGATATGGACTATTGATTTCACTATATACTAGTCCTGGGGGTAGAGCTCCTTCCAAATCAATAGTCAAGGTTACAAGTTCATCAAGGAACTTCGAGGCAGCAGGAGGAAGCAAGTGAAAAAGCTCAATTATAGCTACAACAATAGAGAAGACATATCAGCACAAGTACGATCTATGGAAGATGAATTAGATACACTTGCATTAAATAGGTTAAACCATAGATGTAAAACCTGCAGCAATCTTTGGTTCTTCACCAGACTTCCATGACTTCTGACTTTGAGCCAACTTCTCAGGCTCCAGCCACCTTTTTAGATGCTCTAGAAGTTTTCCACCCAAAGTAACATTGAACCAGTTCGATAACAGTTCAAGCAGGCGAGCAAGACCAAGCAGAAGAGGCATGCTAAGATTTTTTGTGTGCGCCAAATTCACCAATATAGGCCTAAGGCTGCTTTGTAAAAGTTCTTTGGGCATCCTTTGATTAATAACCTAGGTAACAGGGTGATCAAGATGTAAATGAGGTTAAAAAATTATTCTAGGTCAACTAATACTAATAGCATGCATGCAAAACTAAAGCAAAAATTCACACAAATGTTTCCAATAATTCTCCGTCACGTGGCACAGGCCCTCTTTTGCAACTCTAGTATAAATTATATATCATAAAAACTAACTGTACCTGCCGCAGGCCCTCTTTTGCAACAGCAACAATTTCTGGAGTTCGACAGGTTAAAGACTTGAAAAACATTGAAATAATCTTGGCACGCAACTCAGAGTGATTTGGAGTTTTAAAATCAGCCCATGCCATTGTTGTACAAAGCAACTCAATGCAAGCAGTACGAAGTTTAGTCAACGATGTCATCACTTTGGGATTGATAAACTTAGCAACCCAGGCATTGTCATCAGATTCTGCTATTTGCAAGGCTTCTTGCAGGAAATTAACTAACTCTGGTGTCAACTTGAGAAGAGGTGGCCTCAATGCTAGACAGAAATTCAATGCTGTAACTGTTCCAACCTACAGAAGATATAATAAAGTGGTAAAAAGAGAAAAGCTAAAAGAAAGATCAAATAGACCATCATCAGCAAAAGAACATGTACCTGTTGATCAACAGTCTTCAACTTTAGGGATCGCACAATTAGAGGCTGGAGAAAAGGCTGATATAATTGCTCTAGTAATTCTGACACCTCACTACCAGTCCTGCTAGCTAAAAGTGCCAAGCATGATTGTACATTCTTTCTCACAGTGATAGATGCATTCTGGTTGAACAACTCTTGAGCAAGAAAATCAACAACTCCTTGAAAGCTCTGCTTTCGTGCCTCACTATTAGCTTCATCAACATTATTTACCACTCGAAGAACTTGAGTGAGCACTTGACTTGTCTCCTCCTGCTCCTTGCTAGCATATATGGGTAGCTTTTTAAGAACATATATTAGACCACGCACAATTCTTACTTGAAAAAGGCAAAGAGTCTCAACAGTGACCTTTCCAACCAAAGCACCAAGTCCCATGACTCCACCCATTTGAGCTTGCCAGGTAAGCCCATAGCAACAATGAAGAAGGCGAGGCAACAGTTGTTCAAATACAGGAACACGAACACTAGGGGGTGGAGAATATACAGGATTCATTGATGGACTAGAGACAATCATAGGTGTACCTGGCCCTCTAGACATTATGAAGTCAGTATGTTTTGAACGAGCTAGAAATACAAGTGTTTCTGCAAACACATTTAAAGCCCCAAGAGCAGCTTTGGCATGGAGCCTGTTTTCATCTGCTAGTACTTCAACTAAAGCATCCAAGAATATTAGAGGATCCAGCTCCTTCAAATTTGAACAAGCATTGCTTTTTAGCCTAGAACCAACATGAACATTATTTGAGAGTGATGAACCCCCAAGTGCTGCTACTGATACATTGCTGGATGAAGAATCGATGTGAAATACCACTGCAAAATGACGACATATATTGACAACAAAATCATCGGTGGGATCTGTGAGATCTGTCTCACCATTGGCAGCAATGACAGTCATCAAAAGAATCTTAAAAACAGACTTCTCAGCCATAAGTTGGGTCTTTGTCTTTACTCCTAAGTCGGCCTGAAAATGAAGTGTCATATAATTTTGCTGAAATAATATTCCACAGTACATACCCATCTAACTAATGTAAGTACTCAGTAAAATATTTGAGAGGATAACAGACCAATTACTTATTATTGCAAAAACATTATACTATGTATAGACCCATCTAACTTATGCAAGTACTCTCAGTATATATCGGAGAGGATAAGAGACCAATTGAAGTAGATAGTTCCAAAGGTAACCACACTTAAATAAGTATAATGTGAAGGAGAAAAAAAAAAATAACGGCAATCAACAGCAGCAGATTTTTTTATAATTTAATTAGATCGTCATGGACGAGAGATTCATGAATACAGTGAACTAAGAGTATTTAGTTACACAGATTAATCGAAAGTGTCAGCACCAATTTTTAAAGGAATTAGGTGTACTTGAACAATAACAAACTAACCTTGACATCCATTAACTCAGACCTGCGTGATGTTTGATCAACTGTAGAAACTAACAGTGCAGATAGTTGCTTGGACGTAGATCCATCATCAGCAACACTTCCAGGCAAATTGAGCTGAGATGACAGGCACACCCGAAGAAATTTTAGAGCTTGCTTCCGATAGAAAGCATCCATGCCACAGTTTTTGTTCATTACAGCTTCCACAGCAAGATTTATGCATCGATCAAGCGGCACCAAGAATGGAGTTGCAGGCTCAAATGTCAAAATCAGGCGAAGCCCATGCTCAGGATTCTCCTTACACTCAAGTGCCAGAGGCTCTTTAAGAAATCGTCTGTTTCGGCCTCCTAACTTGCCAAGAAGCTGCAATGCTTTTGCACCCCAGGGATAGGGAGCTGGTCTTAAGTGAGACCACAAGGCAAGAATCACCTCCGACATAACACTGGCCATAATGGGTTCAAGGAAATCAGGATTTAAACTGTCAACCCAAAACTCAAGGGTTCTTAGACCAAGACTCACTAATTCATCACTTCCCTTGAGACATAATACCAAAGGCTTCATAAGACGAGAAAGGTATGGTAACAGAGAGCTTAAACGTGCAGGTAAGGTCAAGCAGAGCTCCAATAAAAGATCTCTCATATCTTCTGCAGTTGGCCCTTCCAACATAGCTAGCAGCATATTGAGGCAAGGCTGCAACATGGGCACCAAGTCACGGAGCAAAAGTTCATATTTGCACCCTGAAAGTGCCTTGAACATTGTACGAAGCAACTGCATGTAGCCAAGAGGTTTTTCTACTTCAGTAGCATTTTTCATGCAAAATTCCATTATAACAGGAGCATGAGGCTGCAAAATCCGTTCAAAATCAGCCGGTGCTTTGGTAACAGCACCAAATATAAATCGAAAGAGATGCAAAGCCAATTTTGCTGCTGGTGAATCTGGTTGCTTCAAGGCATCAAGTTTGCCGCTCACAAGAAAATTAACAAGCACATCCGCAAATGGCCGGTACACTTTTGGGGCTGCTAGAAGGGTAGAGAATATATGGACAAGTTGAGTGTTGGATATCATACACTCAAAAAGCTCGGGCATACACAGAGAGAACATATCCATAAGATCTCGAGGTTCCATGATGGCCAAAATCTGCGAGAAGAGATGCAGCATTTCCCTCTCCTCGTCCTTCTCCTTGAAAAGAGCTAAGCAATGAACACCACTTTTTAAAACACCAGAAGCTTTGCACACCTACACAAGATTCTTATGTCAACTTTGCCATTAAGCCTAAAAACACAGATGTTCAAGTTAAGCCTATCTGTAGTACCTCATCTTCTCTCATGCCCCTTAATGCTTGAGGTGGCGATAGATTGGAAGATGGCGAAACAAGAGTCTGTAATTATCCATGGACAGGGAAAATTCATATTTAAGAAATAATACACATCATAAGCGGCGATGGGATAAAATCCACAGGCACAAATTATTTTCATTACCTGAGGCCTAGGGGAATGTGCATGGGTGATACTCCATATTATGGTCTTCATTCCTGAAAGTTGTAAAAAGAAGTTTTAAAAATGTAAACTTATAATAAAAATGTGTAACTTTATCAGTCATAAAATAAGGTTGCAAAAGTAATGAAATTAAATGAACGTATGGCACTACTAGAAAATAAAGATAACAAACTACTAGGGTTGACAATAGACCCAATTCAATCAGTAAATCTGACCAAAACCAATCCAAACTAGAGAAACACGGGTTCATTTTAATATTCGTTTTAAAATGGATCAAAAAGAGCTTGACAGGACCATCTACCAAATTAGGTACACGATCATTCAGTCTCAAATCCAAATAACGCACAATATTAGTTTTATTTTATCTATTTTATTTGGATTTATTATTAATGATTATAAAACTTAAGAAAATATACAAATATATTTATAACACCGAATTTTATCAACATTTTGATTTTCTCTAATATTTAATTTTAATAACTAAAACATAATAAATAAATAAATAAAATATAGACAATCCAATTACTTGATCAGATTCCAACCATTTAATCAAGTTGATTTGGGTCAGGTTAGTTGAAAAAATTTAACAGCATAGATCTAATCCAACCCAGTTAAGATTAAATCACATTGGAATTCATTTTGTGAAACCTTACTCAGCCCAAACCATGATCACCCTTACGCACAACATAAGGTTTAAGGATATAAATTACCCATCACTAATGTCTTTATCAAATGTTTGCAATCATTTACTTCCTTCGAATGTTCTACAGGAACCTGCAAAGCCAAAACTGCCTGCAAAGAAAATAGAACAAAATCACACACAGAGCAAAAGACATATATCTAACCGTAATTAAAAATAACATCAATAGCAATAGTATTTTAACTCAACACATAGATGTAACCATAATTAAAAACAATAATGTATTGTAATTTGATTGAGAGAAGAAAGATAGAGAATGAGTAATCTTTATTATATGATTCAGTGCATGATGTACAGGGAAGGCTGGGTATTAATAGTACCCAGTGCAGTAGTAATACAAAGTAAATGTAAACAGT
>Ga0123342_1001483_pt1 | contig 39496 bp, 33 predicted proteins | sample Turbeawhitnodule_FD_89960 | JGI IMG/M metagenome (GOLD analysis project Ga0123342, IMG submission 89960) | Root nodule microbial communities of legume samples collected from Mexico - Turtle bean Mexico white nodule | ecosystem: Host-associated > Plants > Roots > Nodule | place: Mexico: Nepantla...
GGGAAGTTCGGGTGTATAAGTTCGGTGGATATGTTTATTAGCATCAGCACAAAACATAGAAAGTTGAGATACAAGATGCTCATGTCCTAGCATGAGAGGTGAGTTGGAGGAAGCAGCTTGTTCGTCGGTGATGGGGTTGCCCAGAATGGACATTCATTGATGACGAGGTTTCCTTAGCTAGAACATGCATGGCGTGTCAGTAAAGAAGGTGGCACTTGCGACAGACAATACTACAGAGATGGTGTGCTTTGTTGCTACTTGCCCTGTCAGTGTGCACTCCAGGGTGTGTTACGCGCTAGGTTATTTCCTTGTATGGGCAACTTAGTCGTGTAACAAGATACATAGAAATGACGTTTAAGTTACCTCCGCCCAGATGATGACACGTGTAGAGTTGGATGCGAGCCACGTGTCCAAAGTGTAACTGTCTGGAGAGAGAAAATCCCAGGTATAAAAACTGAACTTAACAGAATTACAAGGTACGCATTTTTCATTACGATTCATTTTCTCACAGAGAGCACTTGAGCACGGTTCCACATAGTCTAGTTTCTCTGAGTTGTTGGTGTTCTTGTTGTTGACTTGAGCGTCGGAGTGCCATCGGCCGCAGTGGCGCCATTCTGTCATTTCAGGTTCTAGCAGAGGAATTCTGGAGCAAGGATTTGAGGTGCACGTGGCGCTGCAGCTGGTGAGTAAAGATCGTGACGAGGCAGCATTCTTGCATTTAATCAACTGGCCGGATCAAGAATAAATGAAAAGGTAATTAATAAAAGGAAAGATAATTAATAAAAGAAGTGATAATTTTTTTTAAAAATTATTATCTGTTTAAAAATGATTTAGGAAATTTCGTTTTTAATTTCTTTTCATTAAATATTTTGTAAGAATTAACTACATTGTAGATTTTAGAAGTTTTTTATTTTATTTTTTCCAATGTTGTAGTTAATGGTTATGTTCTAATAATTAAGTACATTACAAATTTAGAAGTTTTTTTTTCATTGGTTATGTTGTAATAATTAAATACATTTAGAAGTTTTTCATTTTTTCATTGTGTTTTAAAAAAATATTGGTGCTGCAGAGAGTAAAGTTTTTCATTTTTCCATTAGTTATTTCAAAAAATATTAAAAGCTGATGGGTGTACAAAATAAATAGGTGCGGCAGAGAGTAAAAATCATGGGTAGCAGATTGGACCATGTTTTTGAAGAAAATGTTACAATAGTGATGTTAGGATGTATAAATTAAATAGGGGCTGTATAGAGTAAAAGCTATAGTTGTCAGAATGGGCCCATATTTTTCATTAATATGTTTCAAATAGTGAACTGGTGGGTGTAAAAAACAAATAACGACTGCATAGAGTAATAATAGTCTTGGGCAGCAGAATGGACCCGTTTTTCAAGAAAATGTTATAAATAGTGATGTGGGGGTGTATAAATTAAATAGAGGCTGTTAGAATAAAAGTGATGGGCAACATAGATTAAAAGTGGGCAATTGCTCCCTGCACCATATCACTGCACCCAATCACAGGAGAAAATCCGAAAATACCCTTAAAAAAATGGGATACATATAAAATTACATTCCGGACCCCCTTTTCCGGAACACAAAAATCTCTTCCAGAGATAATTTTTTCTAGAATGTATTATTTTCAGTTCCGGATTTTTTTTATCCAGAATGGAATTTTGTTTTTTTTCCAGATTTTTATATCCGAAACACAAAAATTTCTTCCAGATTTACTTTTTCGGAATGCATTATTTTCACTTATGAATTTTTATTTCCAGAATAAAGGGTATTTTTGGAATTTTACAAATTATGTTGGGTGCATGTTAAAAAGTGTTGGGTGCAGGGAGCATTTGCCTTAAAAGTGATGGGCAGCATAATGGGCCCATGTTTTTCATATTAATATGTTGGAGACAATTTCTCAATGTACCATATCATTTTGGATGTACACCCAACAACACTTTTAAAACCCCATTTTGTCCTTGTTTTTTTTTATCAACAATGAATAAATTAAATTAAGAGGGATACTTCAGGGGTATTCCAACCCGTTTACAAACCACAAATTGGTTATACAACTTGAACAACCAAAAAAGCTTAACCTGCAAAAATACAGACCCAAAAACACAGGTCTGCACTTACAAGACACCTGCATCCATCCTCCACGCACAAAACCTATAATGTGAGCGGAGCATGTGACCAAAGCCACTATAAACAGGATCCTACGAATGCACCACCAGCAATGGTTGCGTTAAGAAACAAAAAGCAATGATTCCTCTATTCAAATAGCATACTGCACCATCATTGCCTTCTCCATCCAGTCTTAACCAAAACACATTTAGGCACTTAAGCCAACATAAATGCTAAGCTTCACGAGTCAAACCAAAAAGCTCCAGCTGATTGTTTGACAGTTCCAACATCTCTATATTTGCAAAGTTGGAGAAATATATATGCCGATTGAGCTCAGTTTCCTTCAGAAAAAAACTAAAGCTTGGCCATGCAAATAATGCCTAGAACAAGTATTGCCTCCTTCCAAAGGAAGTATGACATTCACAAACTTAAAACATAAAGCAGCTAAACCATTTGTGCAACATTACTCCCCAAATTAACACCAGACAGCTCCAGGATCCAACACGGACTGACACCAGACTAGCATTTGTTTCCCTGCATAAAACATTCTGCCATCACACAGCTACATCAAACCTTTTGTTCCCTTTTGTGTTTAACCCTGGTATAAGCATTGCTTCAGCTGCTACCTTCCCTGTTGTAAGCAATGTTGTGCCAACAATCTGTTTTCATGCTCCACACCTCCAGACCGGTACAATGAGCCATTGATACTAAACTTAACTCCTACTGATCCCTGACCATTAGGATTGGCCAAAGAAAAAACACAGTAGAGCTACTCAGATTTTGCTTCTATTGCTTCCAGGACAACATACCATTTGAACACATTACACATAGTCATAGAATGTTGGACTTAGCTACATCATCATATTGTTTATAACAACCAACGCGTTCCAACACCCCTGACAACCTTCACCTCTTATATGTTGTCCAACTAGGCTACTGATTGGTTGTACTCCTGCAACTCCCTAATAACATCTCAACCACAACTATGCTGCTATAAGCAACTAAACCTCCCAAAAAGCTCAAGACACCAACACTACAAGAACCTACCTCATTATACTAAGTACCATTCTAGAACATCAGCTACAGGAAATACTTAAGACACCATCTTATTAACCATCACGACAACAATACCTTAACATATGGGCCCAAACATAAAGTATAGAACTTGGATAGTTATGTGGATCATTCCTTTAAGCCCGACATATCCAGAACCTTCTCATACTGAACACTGTGCAACCTCCATTCTACTATCAGTTTTTAAAACATATGGTTGGATTGAGAACCCAGTCTACAAAGGAGTGATTAAAAGACTGCACCTTATGCTTCATCCACAACCATGACTTTAGTTGAACCTTTTGAAAAACCTCCTCCGCATCTACTACCCCTTGTTGAAAAATAATTAGGTTCCTTTGATCCCAGATGCATCTAATGACATCTACCCATACCCCTTTCCAAATCGGATTTTGCTTGTTACTAGCTTGAAACAAGTGAAAACTTTGGAAGTGCATCTTTAAGTCATTATGTTGGACAAAGGAGATACCTAACCATTGAAAACACATAGACCACACCCGTTGAATGTGTTTACACTCCAAGAAAAGATGTTGGCATGACTTCTCCTCTTGCTGGCACAATGGACACACCGTGGATTCCAGCAACACCCCTCTCCTGCTTAAGTTCACTCTTGCTGGAAGTTTACCCATCAACACCCTCCAAGCTGTCACAACTGCATTTGGAAATGCCTTTGCCTTCCACAAGAGTTTATACACTTCAGATTGAGGGCCTCTAACATGATTAGAAAGGCACTCATATGCAGAATTCACGAAAAATGGCCCTGGCTCCTTCCCCCACACCTGAATGTCCTTGACATTCTTTTTCAGGATGACCCTGGATAAGAGCGAGATTAACTCTTCTTCCATAGGAGACTTCCACTCAAATCTATTACGTCTCCACCTCAACCTCCACCTCCATTTCGAGTTGGTCCATTCACCAACCTCCCCTACATTTTGCCCTTTGTTCAAGGATAGTGAGTATAGACGTGGGAACATGGATTTGAGATCAGCACTACCGAACCACACCTCCTCCCAAAATTTTGCTTTATCTCCACATCCTAATTCCCATCCTAACTCTACTTGAAACCACCCTTTACCTCCTCCCTCCTTGCACATTTTAGAAAGGTCTCTCCACCACCAGGATTGAAATTTGATAGGTATTTGACCACTTTCAAACCCCAGATTATACTTTGAGTCCAAAAGTTGCTTCCACCTTCCTTTCTCTTAAGATAAACACCTCCATCTCCATTTGGCTAGGAGGGCTTTATTGAACATACATATATCCCTACATCCCAAACCTCCTTCCTCTTTTGGTCTGCATACGTCTTTCCAACTAACCCACGCAATTGGCTTATTCACCTTCCCTCATCCCCACAAGAATCTCGATTGAATGCTTATAATCCTTTTACAAACCGAAGCCGGTGCTTTAAACATGGATAAGTAAAACTGTGGAACAGCGGCCATAACATAATTAATAAGACAAATTCTTCCCGCCAAAGATAAAAACCTCCCCTTCCATATACTGAATCTTGCTTTTAGCTTAGTTATAACAGGTTCCCATAATTGTTTCTTCCTTGGTTTTCCACCCACATCCAGGCCCAAATATTTGAACGATACCCCGATCTGAGTACAATTCAAAATCTTAGTGAAGCATGCTACAATATTACTTTGTACACTAAAACCTGCTAGCCTTAAATTATGAAAATTAATCTTCAAACCAGAGGCTAGCTCAAAACCCCTCAGAATGGCCTTCAAATTTAACACATTATTCAGGGAATCTTCACATAGGAAGAGCGTATCATCCGCAAATTGGAGAATACACATCTCTAACTCCTTACTTCCAATCTTCAGACTTGTCAACATATTAGCCTTTAACGCTTGTCTTACTATCCCAGCAAGACCTTCTGCAACCACTAGGAAGAGGAAGAGTGCTAGAGGGTCTCCCTGCCTCAACCCTCTAGATGGCTTAAACTCTTTCGTAGGGCTCCCATTAACTAACACAGACACAAAGGAGGATTCCAGGCATCCTCTAATCCACGAAATCCATAAGTTATGAAAACCCAACCTATGTAGCATATAATATAGAAATTCCCACCTGACTGAGTCGTATGCTTTCTCAAAGTTCACCTTAAGGCAAAGATCGCTTCTCCCATTTTTCCTGAGATCCTCCACCACTTCATTGGCCATGAGCACACTGTTTAATATCCCTCTGCCCCTTAGGAATGCTGATTGGCTTGCATCTATAATTGCAGGCAACACCTTCTTCAATCTTTCGGCTAGAACCTTTGTAATGATTTTATATAAGGCTCCTACTAATGAGATGGGTCTATATTGCTCAAGCTTAGTAGGATCCCTTACCTTAGGGATTAAAGCTATGAAGGAATCGTTACAGCCCTTCGAGATACACTCAGTCTCATGGAACAAAGACATTGATGCCATTAACTCATCTTTTATAAAATCACAGCTCTTCCTGATGAAGTTGAAGTTAAAACCATCTGGTCCAGGACTCTTAGATCTTTCACACTGCCACATTGCATCCCTTACTTCAATCTCATTGAACTCAGCTACCAGACTCTCATTATTCATCAAATTTAGAGACTTAAATTTCAACCTCATCCAACCTTACCCCTAGATCCTTCGTGGCTCTGAATCTAGCTTCAAACAACTTTTTTGCCTCAGACTGGACAGTGTTTGGTTCTTCACACCATAGGTCTCCTACCTGAACGCCCTTCACTTAGTTCCTTAGCCTTCTCCACCTCAAAGATGAGTGGAAGAACCTAGTGCAAGAGTCCCCATTCTTAAACCAACTTGCACTAGCCTTTTGACATAAAAGTGATTCAATTTTTCTGTCGTTCTCTACTAGATGGCTTCTCAACTCCATTCTTTGAACCTTTCGCTTTCCTCTAAGCCCCCACTACAATATTTGTAATCTAAATCCTCCAACTCCTGTAAAATCCTCCCCTTAGTAGTATGGAGGTTACCAAACACCTCCCTGTTCCATGATTTCAGATCAGACTTGAGACTTGGTGTCCTTTTGAGGTGCAGAGGAGGTGTTGTTGGTGCAGTGTTGGTATGGTGGTGGAGGGAACGTTTCACTCTTAGTTGTGGTTCACATTGTTATGAGGTAAGACAACACATTCATCTTCGTTTTCGCGTTTTTTTTAGCTGAGATGTTCCCGAATAACGATATCTAAAAGCCTAGATATTGGCTTATGGATGAATGAGTCTGGAATGCTTTGTTAGTGACTCTGAATATACAAATTCGTAAGTAAATTAGATTTCCAGTTTAAGCTTCCGAATGCACATGTTTGAAAATGAAATTAGTTCCATATAACTTTATGTGGAAGTAGCATTTGAGTTATGGATATGAATATCCAGAATGGTTTTATGTGGTCCGGATTTCTACATTTAAAAGATTTTTTTAAGACCTAAGAATATTAATATCTGGAAGGTTACTGATATGTTTTTTTTTTCAGCATTGCCAATGGATACAACAGACTCATACATGGGAATTTCAGGGGAGATTAATGTGTGTGATGGATTAGATGATGTTGATCTGGAGCATTCAATAACTTATAACATGTTAGATAATGAACATAGGGCACATGAGTGTAGTGAGGCATTTACTACAAATGAGGTAAGGTAAATGTTAGGTGTGTGAATTGTAGTTATGAATGATTTTAAAATTTGGCATATGTTATTGTAGGTATTTCGTAATCGAGATGAGCTGTTAGAGTGAGTGAGAAATGTTGGCTATAGTTATAGGTTTGTTATTGTTATATTAAGGTTAGATACATGGAAGAGGCAACGAGGAAGGATTAATTATGTATTATTAGGTTATGAGAGAGGAAGTAAATACAAAAAGTATAAAAAAAGATGTAGACATCAGTCAAACGGGAATTAGGAAGCGTGAGTGTCCTTTTAGATTGCAAGGGAAACCAATCAAAGGTGGTCAAGGGTGGATGGTTGAATTAATTTGTGTTCCCACAATCATGATTTGGCAGAGACATTGGTGGGTCATCTGTATGTTGGAAGCTTAAGTGTTGAGGAAAAGACTATGATTGAGGATATGACTAAAACTTCAGTGAAGCCAAGAAATATTTTACTAACCATGAAATAGAGAAATGAGAAGAAAATGACAATGATAAAGCAAGTTTATAATGCAATGAGTGTTCACCGAAGATCACAATGAGGTCATAGAACATAAATGTAACAGTTCATGTTGTTACTGGAGCGAGACATGTATGTGCATTGGTGTAGGTGTGAAGAGGTGTCGAATGTCGTGCAAGATATATTTTAGACACACCCAAATTCAGTAAAGCTAGTGAACTTGTTTAACATTGTCATATTGATGGATAGTACATACAGAAAAACAAGTATAGGATGTTGTTACTTGAGGTTGTTGTGATTACATCAACTGGTTTGATTTTTTCCATTGCATTTTGTTTACTAGCAGTTGAAAAGGAAAATAACTTTTTGTGGGCCTTGACAGACTGAAACTGTTGTTTTTTTAGAGTTGATTCATACCCTAGGGTGGTAGTATGTGATAGAGAGATATTGCCTTAATAAATGCAATTAGAATCGTGTTTCCCGAAGCTTATAATTTGCTCTGTCGATTTCACATTGGTAAAAATCTGAAGGCAAAATGTAAAATGTTGGTCCATCCAAGAAAGGCATGAGATCAAGTAATGCTAGCTTGGGGGTCTGTTGTGGATTGTGATATTGTTGATGCCTTTGAAGATCGTGTCAATGATTTTCAAGTTGTTTGTTCTCCATGACCTATATTTGTTGATTATGTGATGGTTACATGGTTATGTCCATATAAAGAAAAATTTGTGAAGGCATGGAAAGATAAGGTGATGCACTTAGGAAACATAACAAGTAACAGGGTTGTGGCGGCACATTGGAGCCTAAAGAGAATTCTTGAAAATACCTTGGGGGATTTATGTTTCTGTTGGGATTTGATCAACAAGATGATTATTTTACAACATAATGCAATCAAAGCTTCATTCCAAAAGAGTTTGCATGTGGTCAGACATCGGTTTAACGTTACAGAATACAAAAAATTATTAGGTTTTGTGTCTAAGTATGCTTTGAACTTTATTGTCGAAGAGCTTGATAGGGTTTAATCTGTGGGGTTTGATAAAAATAGGTGTGGTGTATGTACTCTTACATGTACTCATGGTGTTCCGTGTGCGTGTCAATTGGCTTCATTTGGATTGGGTAACATACCACTTAAATTAGTACATGTCATGTGGACTTGATTAAGTTTTGAAGATATTCAAACTCAACAATGTTTAATTGAGTTGTCAATTGGCAAAGAGTTTGAGGTGATCGCGAAGCGCTTCAAAGTGTTAGACGTTGGAGGTAAGGTTAACATCAAAACTAAATTGCAAGAGATTGTCTTTCTAGAGAAGACATCTATTTACACACCACATGATAAGGTCAAAACAAAATGTGTTGTAAAGATGGCTCGTCGTACAAAATTCATGAGATCAACTAAGTGAATCCCTTCTTATTTTGAACATGTGGATTTCTTACACTCACAACATGATAGTTGTTCGAGTAAAAAATATAGTGAAGAACACTTACAGCAAATTATACTAGCATAATCCATTCCTTTGCTTGATCAGTTCCCTATAGGGTATCATCCATATATTTTTTATGTTGTCGACGTTAAGGCTGATGGCCATTATAGGTACCGTGTTGTTGTTGCCGAATTGGGCATGGGAAAAGAGTCATGGTGATGTGAGTTGATTTTAGATTTGTCCATTTAATGGTGACACTTTGTTTATGATTTATTTTAGCAATTATAGCGTGAAACCTAGGAAAGATTCCCACTGGACACGAACTTAGCCAAATGGTTAAGTAAGTGTGAAGGTTCACTTCCAAAGGCAAAAGGAAAATCACAAGATAAGGTGAAGATGAGTATACTTTGCGGAAATGAAAGAACATGAAAGAAAGCAAATATAATGAAGGAGACCGAATTGAAAATGGAAGCAAAAAAAGAACATAAACACAAGGATAAATGGCGTAATGAAAAAATGGAAAAAGAGATGAAGGACATGAAAGCTTATGGTGAAGGGAATGAATGAACACGCTACTTGGAGTGTGGGATCTCCAAGATAAGTGATGAGGGTCGCTACTTGAAGAACTCTCACTCTCACAAGATAAGACCAAAGTAGAGAGAACACAAGTCTCACTCACAATTTGTGTAGAGTTTCTTTTCTATTTCTTACACACACAACATCATAGTTGTTCGAGTAAAATATTTAGTGAAGGACACTTACCATAAATTCTACCAACATAATCCATTCCTTTGCTTAATTAGTTCCCTGTAGGGTATCTCATCCATACATTCTTGAAGTTGTCGACGTTAAGGCTGATAGCCATTGTGCAAGTCTTTAATAAAGGAAGCTTTTTCAAAATTATCCTTGCACAACACCTCATCAAGTATGGGAATAGGAAGGAGGTTAAGGGGTGTGAGGGGATTGAACCTATACACAACCTCAAAAGGAGTGTGGGAAGTAGTAGAATTAACTACCCTATTATAGGCAAACTCAATATGAGGTATCAAGTTTTCCCACACCCTTGGGTTCCCGAAAATAAGGCACCTCAACATTTGACACAAAGTCCTATTAACCACTTATGTCTGACCATCAGTTTGGGGATGACTAGTAGAAAACAATAGTTTAGTTCCAATTTTTCCCCACAATGTCCTTCAAAAGTGACTTAAGAACTTAGAATCTCTATCAGATACAATACTTCTAGGAAGTCCATGCAATCTAACAACTTCCTTAAAGAAGAGATTTGCAATAAAACATCTACTTTGTGGCATGGAATAAAGTGAACCATTTTAGAAAACCGGTCAAGCACCACAAAGATAGAGTCCATACCCTGTGATGTCTTAGGAAGACCTAGAACAAAATCCATGGAAATGTCTACCCAAGGCATGTCCGGGATAGGGAGAGGGGTATATAAACCATGAGATTGCACCTTAGACTTAGCCTTCCTACATGCTATACATCCCTGCAGTGGGCGGGACTCGAAGTCAAGTCCCATTAGTGACCAAAGAACCTTTAACCACTACACCAGATAAGTTCTTTTGTCATATTATGATTTTTATTATACTTATTATTATTAATATTTATAATATTAATATTAATATTGTTATTATTAATATTAATAAAAATATTAATATTAGTATTGTTACAATTATTAAAAATATTATGTATGTAATACTTTATATACGGATATAATTTGTATGTAATTATTCCTTCTTCATGACGCCAAAATTACATACTGATTAAATCCTTATTAGTCACTTTAGGCTTACACACGGAAAAATCTGTATGTAACGTCTGTTTACATATTGAATTAAATCTCTATGTAAATATCCGTATGTAATCACTTTTGGCTTACATACGAAAAAGTCCGTATGTAATCACTTTTATTCTTATATTCGGAAAAATCCGTATGTAATCACTTTTGTTCTTACATACGAAAAAATTTGTATGTATTGTCTATTTACATACTGAATTAAATCCGTATGTAAATAATCATATGTAATGCTCACTTTACATACGAATTTGGATCCGTATGTAATAATCGATATGTAAATTGACAATTTCTTGTAGTGCATGCACCCCTTTAGAACTCACAACAAACCTTAGGAAGTATATGTGATCTATTGCAAACACACATTTTTTTTTGGATTAGCAAACAACTTTTCCTTCCTAAGGGTTTCCAACACTTGCCTAACATGCTTCTTATGGTCCTCTAAAGACAATTTATAGATTAGAATGTCATCAAAATAAACCACTGCAAACTTGCCAATGAAAGGCCTTGGGACATGGTGCATAAGTCAAATGAAGGTGCTTGGAAATTGGTTAAGCCAAAGGGCATGACTAACCACTCATATAAACCAAAATTGGTCTTAAAGGCGATTTTCCATTCATGTCCTGGTTTATTCCGGATTTGGTTATAACCACTCTTAAGATCAATTTTGGTAAATATTTGAGATCCATGTAACTCATCCAACAAGTCATCTAATCTAGGAATGGGATGTTTATACTTAATGGTGATGTTATTTATAGCTCGACAATCCGTACACATCCTCCAACTCCCATCCTTTTTAGGGACAAGAATCACAGGCATAACACAAGGACTCATGCTATCTTGCACCCACCCCTTAGCTATTAAATTATCCACTTGTTGTTGAATTTCCTTGGCCTCTGTTGGATTGGTCCTATATGCTGACCTATTTGGTAAAGAAGCCCCGGGTATGAAGTCGATTTGGTGCTCAATTTTGCTTAGAGGAGGTAGTCCTTTAGGGGGATCTTGAAACACATCTTCAAACTCTTTTACCAAATTTTCCAAGCACTTAGGACTATCTACCGCTGACTCACTCCTAAGGGTTTTCTTTGGAAAAACTATGAAAATAGACTTTTTGTGAAAGCATTACCTTTTTAACCTCTTGTGATGAGATGAGAAGGCTTCTCTTAGAACTCTTTTTTTCTTTTTCTTTTTCTTTTTCTCTCTTTTCTTTCATTTTAAGTCGGTCCTCATGGACTTCTTTTGGTGAGAGAGATTTTAATGTGATTTTATGCCCATGGAAGGTGAAAGATATTTTGTTGGCAAGGCCATCATGTAGGGTTTTCCTATCATATTGTCATGGCCTACCCAAGAGAATATATGTAGCTTTCAAAAGGACAACATCACACAAGACCTTGTCCTTGTATTTACCAATAGAAAAGGCTACGAGGACTTGTTTGTTTACTATTATTTCCCCTTTTTCACTTAACCATTGAAATTTATAGGGCATTGAATGAGAGATGGTAGGTAACCCAAGTTTTTCTACCACTCTTTTCCTTGCCACATTTGCACAACTTCCCCCATCCACAATTAAGGAACACAACTTATCATTAATCAGGCACCTAGTGTGGAAAATGTTTTCCCTTTGATTTTCATCAAAAGGCTTTAACACTTGCCCTAGCATGCGCCTCACTACTAATAAGTCTCCTTCACATGGAATTTCACTTTCTTCCTCAGTTGGGGATCTAGAAGAGGTAGGGGACCTAAACCTTTGTGAGCTATGATCACTCATGACATACCCCCATTTAACCATCATATTTCTTTTAGAAGGACAATTGGATGCAATATGCCCAAAACCTAAACATTTAAAACACTTTTTACTTGAGGTTTTGGTATGTGACTTAGGTGTAAAAGTGGAGGGTTTAACATGTCTAGGATTGTAAGTGGATTATTTCACAAAATTTGAGGGAAAAGTTTTTGAAGAAGATTTGTTTTTGTTTTTCCAAGATGATTGGTAGTAGCCATCATTATCAGAGTTTTTGAAATGAGTTTTCTTTGAAAGTTGAGATTCAACCTTGATGGCAAGGTGAACCAATTTTTCCAATGATGAATATTCATAAAGTTCTACCACATCTTGGATTTCCATTCTCAATCCACTTACAAATCTAGCAATTTTTTACTCCTCACATTCATGCATGTCAATTTTAGTTAAAATTGTTTCAAGCTCTTTAAAGTACTCATCTACACTACTAGATCCTTGTTGAAGCTGTTGGAGCTTCAACAAGAGTTCCTTCCTATAATAGGGAGGAACAAACCTCGCGTGCATGCATTCTTTCAAATCATACCAAGAGACCACGACTGACCTCTTGTTTAGCCTAATGTCCATTATAGTCTTATGCCACCACTGCATGACATAGTCTAAAAATTCTAAGGAGGCTAATTTTATCTTTTAGTCCTCTTGGACCTCATGTACATCAAAGATTTGATCTACCTTAGCTTCTCATCCTAAGTAAATGTTAGGGTCACTTTCCCCACTAAATCTAGGCAATTTTACATTGGGAAAAGAAATTTTAGAAGGACGGTGTTGATGTTGGCGCCTTTCATCAAATTGATTCATTCTCCAATCTTCATCTACCTCATGGTTGTCGTATTGATTATAGCTCCTTGAATCTCTCCTATGCTCCCACCTCCTTGGTTGTCTTACTTGTGCGGTTTCAAGTCTTTGGAGTCTCTCCTCCAATTGCCTCATTTCGTCCTCCTTTTGGGCTAGGGACCTTTTTGCCGCCGTCAACTCACCCATAAGGAAAGCCTTTTGGGGAGATTGAGGTTTTCATGATCCCTCTAAAGAAGGAAGAGCCATCAAATACAAAGAATGAACAAACAATTAGTGAAAGAAAAGTTAGATCACTCTTCCTCAATCTTGCGTCACTCTTGTGTAAAACAAAGAGGAGAAGACACAAAAGACTCAAAAAGAAATTTTCCTCTCAACAAGGTCTATCTCAGTGTTGAACATCTCAATAGGACCACAACAAAACTTAAGGAAATTTTAAAAGACAAACAAGAAAAACTCAAAACAAGAAAGCTAAACCAAGTTTGAGAAAATATGTATGACAAAAATTTTAAAGAAAGACAATCAAGAAAAGGCACACAAAAAAACTCTAAGATACTTACTAAAACTTTTAACAATGAAATTTTCCTTTCTTTAGAAATTGTTAAAGCAAAAGGATAAAAATTCCACAATGTTAAAATTAATTTGCCAATCAAAATGAACCCACTATTTTGAAATGTTGTTATTTGAAGAGATTAGAACCAAAAAAGCTTGCACCACTTCTCTTACTTTTTTTTTATACTTTCTTTTTTGGATTATGGAAATGAGATCGTGCATATTTTCATAGACCTCCAATTTTCACAAAAAGTTTGGGATTCAACTTAATTGATCACTTGAAATCTTTTGTTTGGAACTTAAATCTACTTCTACTAAAACAAGTTTCTAATTAATTTTAAACTTTCACAATTAAAAGCAAAGTAAGAAGAAGCAAAATATAAGGAATCCTAGAAACACTAAAGAACATATGACTCAAAGCAAAAAAGGCAAGAACAATAGAAGACACAATTTATCATCCAAAAGTGAAAACAAAGCTAATGACAAGATAAATGCCGAATTGAAAAGCAAGAAAGTAAAGGCTGAAATTAAATGTGCTTGAATGTAAAGACAAGAATTTAAAGGTGTAAGAAAAGTAAAGTGCCAAATCAACTAAAAAAAATAAGCTCAAGAACCTAAGCTCTGATAACCACATGATGTTAGTTGATTTTTAGATGGTTCCATTTTATGGTGACACTTTTACTTAGAGTTGAGATTTTAGCAATTTATGGTGAAGATTCCCACTAGACACGAACTTAACCAAATGGTTAAGTAAGTGTGAATGTTCACTTCATAAAGGCAAAGATGAAAAAATCAATATAAAGTGATAAATGGAATGCAATGTGGAATGGAAATGGCAATAAGGTAAACATCAATGGTGGTCATGGCCGAACCAAATGATGAACCATAAGAATATAACAAAAGAAAATCCAAGAGCAAGAATTCAAGACAAAAAGATATATGAAAGGTGGAAATGGAAATGAATTGAAAAGAGTGGAAGAAGAGAAGCTTATAGAGTGGTGGGGAGAATGGTTCACGCCATTTGGGGTGTGGTAGCCACCAAAATGAGTGAAGGACCGCCACTTGAGAGTCTCACACTACTTAAGATAAGACCTAGCCAAGAGGATTCAAACCTCACAAACACCTCACACAATTTGAACAGAGTAAATTTTCTATTCAAAATTAACATGTCCAAATACAAGGAATCAGACACCCTATTTATAGGAGAGGGTGCCTTGGAAAACAAGAAGCAAGGGTAGGAAGGTAAATGTGTGAGGGGGGTTGCCTTTAGGGTTTGACTAAGTCAAAATCGCACCTTAGGCCAATTCTTCAAGAAACTAGGTGAAAAACAATCTAAAATGATAACTACACCCCCTATTATGCTAAAGGCACCCAATTCTACTGAAATTAAAAATAATGACACCAACATATGCTCAGCACCCAAGACCTGTGTTTTACTCCCCGTGATCCTCTAGGGAAAGCTAGGTGTTGAGGTAGTGGCTGGAGAATCCTAACCTAGCCCTGTGTTTTGAGACATATTCATAGTCATTCTCCAAGGAGGCTGGGCTTGATCAGAAGGCCCACTCTCTCCTAGGTCCTCATCAACCAGGGTGAACGTAACCATTTTCTATCCTTTGGTATCTCGTCTCGGCTTCATGGAGCGTTCTGCTAACGAAGTATATCGGACGTTCCTTCTTGTCCACCTCTTCCACCAAGATAGTGCTTATTTCTTCTTCCAAGACCGACTGATAGATGATTATGGGTTGATTGGGTCTCGATTTTTGAATTAACGCTGATGAAGACAAGAACGTTTTTAGCTACTGGAAGATGTCTTCACACTTTTCATCTCAGCTGAACTTGGCTACTTTCTGAAGGAGTTGTACCATCGTCAAGTTTGTTCGGCTAGCCGAGGGATGAATCTCAAAAGAGCCGAGACACGACCAATGATTTGTTGCACTTCCTTCACAATTTGAAGGCTTCTCATCTCGGTTATGGCACGTCATTTTTCCAGGTTAGCCTCGATTCCCCGGTGGGTTAACATGAACCCCAAAAATTTACCCCCCTCAACGCTGAATGCGCACTTCTCTGGATTGAGCCTCATGTTTGTTCTCCTTAGCGCCTTGAAGACTTCTTCTGAGTCTTTAACGTGTTGGTTGCACGAGTCCGACTTTACAACTATGCTGTCCACGTAGACCTCGACGTTCCAGCCAATCATCCCTTTGAAAAATTTTCCATCAGCCTGTGGTAGGTTGACCCGGCATTTTTCAGAACGAACGATATGACATCGTAGTAGTAAGTTTCTCCATCCGTCATAAAGGATATTTTTTTCCTTATCCCTTGGGTCCATACTTATCTGGTTATAGCTAGAGTATGCATATAGGAAGCTGAGGATTTTGTTACCGATTGCATCGTCTACTAGTCGGTCGATGCTGGGGAGAGGGTATGAGTCTTTTGGCCATGCCTTGTTGAGGTTGGTGTAGTCGAAACACATCCTCCACTTGCCATTGGCCTTTCTCACCATAACTAAGTTGTCTAACCAAGTAGTACAGTGAGTTTCTCTTATGAAACCAACCGATAGAAGCTTCTCAGCCTCTTCCTTTGCTGCCAACCTCTTATCTTCTCCAAGCTTATGCTTCTTCTGAGCTATCGGTCGAGCCTCTTTGTAAACTGAGAGCTTGTGGCTTATGATATTTGAGCTTACTCCCAACATATTGGATGTCTTCCAGGCAAAAAGGTCTACATTCTTCTTTAATGCCTGGTGGACCATCTCGGCCTCGGCAGTCGCTAATGATGTTCCTGTGCTAGTGGTGTGATATTCGTCGATTAGAGGTACTCAACTTAGATCCTCCTTGGCTTTGAGCCTCGACTTGGTTGTCCAGGGGTCTACACCCACCAGAACAACTGTATGCTTTCTACGTCTGGCTTAGCCTCTTTGCGAAAGGATTTCCACCCATGAGAGAGATTTTGCCCGGGGGAACTGTTAGAATTGATGGCTTAAACAAGAGGGGGGTTGAATTGTTTTATGAAAGATTTTCGCAAAGACTTGATTTAGAATTAATCTTTATCAAACAAACTAGATAAGCACTTAAGGAAAGCAATCAAACAATCCAACAGAAACAGTTATCAGAATTTTAACCAGTTAAACCTTCGTTTTAATCGGTTGTTTATACCTGCAGCAGAAATGAAATTATCAAACAGTTATGGAGAGTTTGAGAGAAGGAGAGATTTACACAATAGGTTTATCCTGGTTCACTCTCACATGAGCTACATCTAGTTCTTAGAACAACCTCTGAGTTCCACTAGTAATCAAAAGCAGATTACAACACACACACAAAGAGGTAACCTTGCAACCCAGAAGATTCACTCACCCTCTTTGAAATATCAAACACCTCAAGACAAAACAACCTCTGTCTTTACAAAATTTTAAACAAACACAACATTTTAAAGAATTACTATTACAAGTATCTAGACAAGGATAGAAAACACTTGAATTTGCACAATACAGGAAAGTCCTATGATCAGAACTTGTTACCACAGTAAAGCTTGAACAACAATCTTGAACTTTGAAAAACTCCTTTCAAAAACAAATCTCTTTCTTTGATCTCAAATATGTATCAATACTTGTTGTATTTGAATGTGTATTTTGCTTTGAAAGAGAGGCTATATTTATAGCACTTGAAATGTAAAAGGTTTTGAAATCTTATTTTCTTTGCTTTGAGGATAGAACCCTAAACCAGCTTTTCCAAAAACACATTTTTGAGATGCAAGAACATCTTCAAAATTGGATTTTCCAGTTGTAATTTTGTCCAAGGTTTTCAAAAGATAGTGAATCTTTCTTTCAAGATTTTCACAATTTTCACAAACTTTTGATTCACAATTGCAAGAAGAGTTTTTGTAAACTAAATCAAGGTTTTCAAAATCTTCTTTTGTTTTGCTAAGCTCTTCCTCTAAAGACTTGACTCTGTTTTCCAACCAGTTATTTAGACCTTTCAACCGGTTGAGAAAAAGTGCCAATCGGTTAGCCACTTCATGAGTTTCATTAAAAGCATAAAGCAATTGATAATAATTGTTACCTTTACTTGAGGATGAAGAACTCATGCTACTTGTTACTGAAGCTTTAAGGCATAGATTTGCTTCTTCATCATCTGAAGAGCTTGAGGATGAGACTTCATTGTCATCCCATGCTACATAGGCCTTCTTGGCTTTTACCTTTTTCTCTTTCTTAAAGTCTGCCTTTTTTGACTTCATTATTGGGGCATTCAACCTTGATATGACCCTGTTCTCCACAGCCATAGCAAGTGTACTTGTTAGTATTAAATTCACTAGGTTTTTTAGAACCATACCTCTTTGAAGCTTGTCTTTTCTTCAAGAACTTGCTGAATTTCCTTGATAGAAGACTCATGGTGTCTTCATCACTCCCACTAGAGTCTGGTTGTTGTTTGTGATTACAAGCTTTGAGTGTTATGCGCTTGTTGTGATTGTCCTCACTTTCTTGGACAATAAGCCTATTTATTTCAAGCTCATGTTCCCTAATTTACCAAACAATGCGGCAACAGTCATAAATGTTAAATCTTTGGATTCTGAGATGGCAATGACCTTTGGCTGCCATGATCTATCAAGACACTTCAGTATCTTGATGTTCAGCTCCTCCTTATCAAACGTCTTACCAAGACTCATCAAATGATTTACAATGTGAGAAAACCTTTTATGCACATCATAGATGGTTTCTCCCTTCTGCATTATGAAGAGTTCATACTCTTGAATCAGAGCATGCTTCCTAGCTCGCTTGACATCATTTGTTCCTTCATGTGTGACCTCTAGGATGTCCCACATTTCCTTTGCAGAGTTACACTGTGAAACCCTGAAAAATTCATCATAGCTCAAAGCAGAGGTTATTATATTTTTGGAAATCCAATCAAACTTGGCTTTTTTACTTTCAACCTCAGTCCACTCAGATGAAGGTTTATCAATTAAAACCTCATCTCTTTTGACTTGACGTATAAATGGACCATTTTCAATCGTTTCCCAAATACCCTTATCAGTTGAGTGCATAAAGATTTTCATTCTCACCTTCCAAAACTGGTAATTAACCCCACAAAACAGTCGTGGCCTGTTTATGGAAGCACCTTCCCCAAAAGGCATTTTGTCAGCCATCGATTTTTTCTTCTTCAAAAAAACAGAAACAAGAATTTGAGTATTTTTCAAGAACCTAGCTCTGATACCAATTGTTAGAATTGATGGTTTAAATAAGAGGGGGTGAATTGTTTTATGAAATATTTTCGCAAATACTTGATTTAGAATGAATCTTTATCAAACAAACTAGATAAACACTTAAGGAAAGCAATCAAACAATCCAACAGAAACAATTATCAGAATTTTAACCAGTTAAACCTTCGTTTTAATCGGTTGTTTATACCAGCAGCAAAAATGAAATTATCAAACAGTTATGGAGAGTTTGAGAGAAGGAGAGATTTACATATTAGGTTTATACTGGTTCACTCTCACATGAGCTACATCTAGTTCTCAGAACAACCTCTGAGTTCCACTAGTAATCAAAACCAGATTACAACACACACACAAAGAGGTAACCTTGCAACCCAGAAGATTCACTCACCCTCTTTGAAATATCAAACACCTCAAGATAGAACAACCTCTTTCTTTACAGGATTTCAAACACACACAACAGTTTAAAGAAGTACTACTACAAGTATCTAGACAAGGATAGAAAACACCTGAATTTGTACAATACATGAAACTCCTATGATCAGAACTTGTTACCACAACAAAGCTTGAACAACAATCTTGCACTTTGAAAAACTCCTTTAAAAAACAAATCTCTTTCTTTGATCTCAAATCTGTATCAATACTTGTTGTATTTGAATGTGTATTTTGCTTTGAAAGAGAGGCTATATTTATAGCACTTGAAATGCAGTCGTTCAAGGCAGTTTTAATCAGTGAATCAGTTAAAACAAGTTTTCAAAAAAATGTTATGAAAATACACATTTAACCGGTTGAAACCACGATTTAACCAGTTGAATGAGTCAAACAGTTGCATAACTAATTCAAAAAGAAGTTTCAAAAACCTCAAGTCAGCTAAGTGACAAACAACCGATTATCTTGATGATTCAACCAGATATATTCCCTTTGCTTGGAAAAACACTTTGTTTCTTTTAAAACTGTTTGATCAAGCTTTGTGTAGGAATAAGAACTGATCTTAACAAAGATTCTAAACAATCTAATCTAAACTCAAACCAAAAAGCAGCACAACTTCAAGCTTCATGTGGATGTGAAACATCAAAGCTCCCATGTTCAACAGGAACGATCTCTACCTGCTTGGTCAGTGTCTTGCCATAGAGGTTCCACTTTCAGACTTGCTGCATAAGATTCTCGTGCAAACTTCTGGTCCACGTGCACTGTGAGAATGTCTCTCGAAACCGAAGGAAATTTCATGGCTAGATGGGAGGTAGACACGATCGCCCCCAATCTATTGATAGACACTCATTCTAGTAGGATGTTGTAGGAGGTGTTAGCATCTATCACCAAATATTGGATCTTCATGGTTTTGCTCATCTTCTCTTCGCCAAACATGGTGTAGATATCAATATAGCCTCGGGTACCTACCCTTTCACCCGAGAAGCTGCAACTTGGTTGTCATACGACTCTTGGCTGACTTCTGTATTCCCTCAGCTCTTTGAGCTACATGTACTTAGCTGCTATTTGCCTGAGCTCGTCTTAATTTGTAGTCGACTTCTTGCATAGACTGTCCGCAAATAGTCCTGGTCAAAGAGTCGTGACCATGTGGTGCATGGAAACGTCCGGACTCAGACTCTAGGTGTTCAATGTCACCTTGCTGAAATCTCTCCATGAACAACCTGAGTGAGTGCCCTTTCCCTTGGCGAATGTTGACAAGGGCTATGGAAGATAGGTGATGCGGTCGACTTGTGGCAAACTGTGTCCCAAACTTGAACACCAAGGTCTCCAAGCAGTCGATGCAGTTTGGGGGAAGCCTCGTAAACCAACTTAAGGCTCCTCTCTTCAGTGAGGTTGGGAACACTCGGCACATGACTGCATTATCTGAGGTGTATAAACTCATGTGCGTAGTGTATACATCCATGTGTTCGTTAGGATCGGTCGTCCCGTCATAGCGGTCTATGTTCAAGCCCTTCCACATAAGCAGTAGCTGGGCTCCCATCATATAGTCAGTGAATGGGTGTCTTCGAGGTATGTCTAGGGTACCGCAGGGTGCCAACTGTTCTCGAACGGGGTTGGAACCAAGAGAACGATTACCTTCCTTCTCATCAATCGGTCTACCTTCCCCCCTTTCTACTCGAGTGATCTCCTCGTACTCCTCTTGCTTCTTTACTCCTCGTCTCCATGAACTCCGATCTCAGATGGTACTTGTAAAAGACACTGCGCTCAAGTAAGACTTTGGTGTTTAACACTCGGAGCTATTAGTACTGAATGATGACGTACCTGATTCTTAAAATCTGTGCCTAGATTAGGGATTTGGATTGTGATTAAGAATGTATTACCTAATACTTGAGCATTGATTAATCTTGTTAATCATTTGTTTAGGTGTAATGATTTTAGTCGTGTCAATAGATCTTGACTGGGTGCCACCTCCAAGTGTCATATGAACCTATCTAACATTTTTGTTCTCCTCCTTTTATTATTTTCCTCACTACTTAGGTACCCATCAATCTCTTTTCTACACCTTATCTCCAAAGATTGAAACTAATAACCTTTTTTTTTTAATATATATTTGTCTTACTACAAATTTTTATTCCTTTTTTTTTCTCTGAAGTCTTTTTTTAGATATACTAGCTTTTTTAATCCGTGTGATAAACAAGGTAAAGATAGTAATATGAATGTCCATGGATATAAATTTGTTAATGAATGTCTATTGATCACTTTCCTTAAATCTCACAAAGATCTTAACAAACTATAGAAAAGATGAAAGCATCAGTTCTCAAAGTGAGCCTTTAAAGTACAATCTTTGATAATGAGTTAGAATCAAGTAATTTTTGTAACATTTACTCTACTCACACCAAAAGGACACTTGTTAAGGAATTGAATAAAGAATAATTTTAAATAATCTTGCATCAACTTGTTAATCTATTTTCTTACATGATAAAAAAAATAATGATTTTTTTATTTCATTAAATATTTTATTTATAAAGTAATAAGATGGTAGAATATTTTATAGGGTAATATATAACTCCCCAAAAACTAACTATAAATCAAAGTATTATATGCATGCATTTACAAAGTTTAGTTACATACATATTTCACTAAAAAAAATTTAAATCATCATTGTTTTAAAAGAAATTTAAGGGTAAAAAATATAACAAAGTCTTTTAAGTTTAGAGTGACATAAATCTATAATATTATTTATTTATGTATTATTAAATACCATTGCAACAAAAAAGAAACATACAACTACAAGAACTCAACAAGAGATTATAATATATCTAATAAATATATAATTCATAAACTCAACTTGTTCAAACAAATTAATCCAAGTGTATCTAATCAATTTCAAAACATTGTTTGTGTATAAATCTCTACTCTAATATATCATAATAATATCTAGACTATGTTTTTTAAGAGATTCATATTAAGTATGTCTTATTTGAAACTAACACGTGAATCATTTAAACTATTTTGGTCTATAAATCTCAACTTCATAAGTCATTGTAAGTTCATTTAAAATAATTATAAAAGTGGTACAAGTACTTCTATCAATTTCTCACCACCTAATGTTTTAATCTATGTGGTTTTCAAGAATATTAAAACAAAATTATCTCCTTTCAACAATAAGTTCATGTGCTTAATACTATATACATAGACTTATTCAACATATTATCCCCATGTATGACTTATCTCATCCAAATTAAACATAACATACTCAATCTAATTCATTCACACATGTATAACTAGATGCAAGCTTGAGAATCAATCAATCACATTATTAAACACTTATATGTGTGTCTATACATGGGTATGTGTGTATAGCAATTATTTCATATTGGAAAAAAGCACACATTGAAGTATATTGTAACTTTACTTTGAGGAACATTTTTCACCAAAATAGAGAAAAAGTTACTAACTCTCCCTTGTTTGACCTACACCTTCACCACTGGAGCAATCTCACATGTTGTAAAAACGCTCCTCCAATGCTTGTATAATATCTATTGTGAAAAAAATAATTGATTTGACATTTTTTTGTTAAAATGTCCAATGTCGCTTATGCTTCAAAATATTATTGCTTAAGGGTCATCAAAACACCTGAGTGACTAAACTCTTTTAGGAAAGAAAATTTTTATGGTGTCTTTCACTTGAGTGTTCACTTGTCACCTGAGTGACCAAAAATCTAGATGAGAGAATTAATTCAACATGTTTCTCACTCGATTCTTAAGCTATAGCTTGAACAATAAAATATTCTTCACCAAAATAGAGAAAAAGTTACTAACTCTCCCTTGTTTGACCTACACCTTCACCACTTGAGCAATATCACAAGTTACAAAAACGCTTCTCCAATGCTTGTACAATATATCTATTGAGAAAAAAAATAATTGATTGAACATTTTTTCGTTAAAATATCCAATGTCACTTAAGCTTCAAAATATGATTGCTTAAGGGTCATCAAAACACTTGAGTGACTAAACTCTTTGAGGAAATTTTTTCTTTTATGGTGTCTCTCACTTGAGTGTTCACTTGTCACCTAAGTGACAAAATATAGATTAGAGAATTAGTTCAACATGTTTCTCACTCAATTCTTAAGCTATAGTTTAACCAATAAATTTTATCACTTAAACAACCAATTAGACGCTTGAGCATCACTCGAGCTATAATGTGAAAAAAAAACTCAAAATTTGTACAAATTGTTACATAATGAAATCTTATCAATTATAACCATCATAATTCATTTATAGTATCAATTTATATTTACTTTTGTACTAAGTCATCCAAAATTACCAAACAATCCAAAATATGGATAAAAAAAATTATAAAGGAGCCGAAAACAAATTTTATTAAATTTATATTATTCTATTCTTCATTACTACATCGTGATATGATATGATGTTAAAAAGGATGAACGATTAAGTGAAAAAATTAGAGAAAAAATATAGAAGAATAAAGTTTTGAAAACAAAAAAACAAAAAAGTATTACGTAGTAATCTCTTAAGGTTTGAAAATATTTGTACCTGTATAAACAAAGTGGGCCTAGATAGTACCTGGAACTAGTTGTACAATTGTTGACGTGTCGGTTGCCTCCTTGTTCCCTCCTTCAAGTCTCCTCCTTTGATTGTTGTGCCTCAGTTGGTGTTGACCTGAAAAAGGTACTTCGACGATCAAGTAAGTACTCTGTTTAAAGAGTGTATATTTGTAAAACTGATAAAAGTGTACCTTACACCTATGTAAAGGAGTTATTTATAGTGTTTAATCATGGACCATTGTTGTGATGGGATGAATATATCAAATATCAGTCGTTAAATTATTTTATAACGTGATCCTAATTTATAAGGAGGTAGGTATATTGCTATATAACTATATTTGGAGAATATCTTCAATATCTTTTGGTTAACCCGTGCTTAGCTTATTTTTTGTAAATGTCACCCGCCTTAAGTGAGACATGATTATGACTCTTGAAGAGTTTCCATAACTGTCATTGATGTTATTTAATAAGTGTCTTAAAGTGTGCTTTGACACGGTCAGTTGGTCACCAAGACTGAATAACTAACTCGTTTGATACATACCGGTACAATATTAAATTTTAAATTTAATGAAGTAATTCAAAATATAAGAAAATCTTAATTGATTCCACTTTAATTAGTAAAATCATTTTACAAATATTCTTTACTTAATTAAGATTTCATTGCAAATAAGCACTTTTTCTATTATTATATTAGCCTATTTGTTTGTGTCTCTTTTAATAAATAAATATTTTTATGTGTTTGTCTAATATATTTATTTTAAAAATAAAATATTTTCAAATTTTTAAGATGTAAATTTTATAAGTTATTTAAAAAAAATGTATTGATATGGGTTTGTGGCGTGGGTGCAACGTGAAAATAAATAAAATGCCACCAAACATAGTATCCCTTTCGCCTCGTGTCTTTCTCGGTTCTTCATTCAATGAGCAATGTGCGTAATTAGAAAGTGGATAACATCATATCATAGATAGCTGAATGTGATGCTAACCATAACAACAATACTAACAAAAAGTAGTTTCTTCTTTTTCCTTCCACTAGAGGTATTGTTCGTTGCTTCCTTCGCGGACTCACACTTTACTACCCTTTTTCGTTCTTTCATTCTCCTCTCGCGCGCACCACTATTTCAATCTCTATCGCTCACTAACTGTTCGACGAAATGCTCCAACCATGCACTTCCACACCGCACTCTCCCCTTCGCTCCTCTCGCCTCACTTGACCCCGTCCCTCCTCGCCCCGCTCCACTTCCCCGCCTCGACTGCGCGGGCGCGCCGGTTTGAAGTCGAACCCGGTTCCGTTCTCCAATCTTCTTGGAGGGGGACCTGCTACAAGGGTTTGTGTTGGTCCTGCACTGGGTTCTTGCGGCGGTGTAAGGATTGGGACGGAGAGTTTTCCTCTCTCGAATCCGAGATTCTGGAGTTTATGCAGAGTTCCGATAAGCCCGAAGCGTTTCCCACCAAGGAAGAGTTGGTTGCTGCAGGGAGGGTGGATTTGGTTAACGCTATTGTGAACGAGGGAGGTTGGCTTGCGTTTGGGTGGGAATGGAATGGCGGGTCCAGTGAAATTGGCGGTCTTGAATATAATAGTAGCGATGGAATTGACGGTAATGCGACTAGGGCTTCTGGGGTTTCTTCACATTCCTCTTCTTCCCAAACAGATGATTCAGTGTGAGAATTCCGTTATGATTATGCATTTCTTTTTTGTCTCTTGCTTTTCTTGGTACCCTGTTTCCCACTTTCCCGCGTTTGTGTATGTTTGGAATTTTGTTGCGGTAAAGTGTACCTGTCTTGAAGTGTGTGTGGAAGGTTTGAAGGCCGCATATGGGCCTTGGAGGCTTGAATTTGGCAGCAAGATTCTTGCAGGTTAGATGAAATGGAGGAGTGCTTGGGTGTTGTTCGTGACAAAAAAAAATTTAGGTGAAGCTTAAGGGGTAAATACACTTAGTATTTTGGAATTGAATGTTAGGTCGTACAAAACCAACAAGAGAATGAAATAAATATAGTAGAAATGAGAATGTTGCGTTGGATGAGAGGACATACTAGACAAGATAGGATTAGGATACACCGGAGAGAAAGTTGTGGTGGCAGTGGAACCTATTATGGGAAAGAAGGTAAGGCCTTTGTCTTGGGTGGTTTAAGCATGTGTGGAGAAAATATGTTGAAACCCCAGTGGCAATTGAGGAGAGCAAATCAAACAAAGGGTAGCCCAATTGCTAGAGGGTGAGTAGACCCAATAAAGCTACAGAAAATCGAATATGTGAGATTTAGAGTACAGTAGTTTATCCGGAGATATGACTTATGATAGAACATTATAGTGTGGTTTAACAAGTGTGGCTGGCCAGACCTAGTAGGAAAATGGTTGGCTATTGTTGCTTAATTTAGCAAGAATGAGCTAATTTATAAGTATACACTATTTTTTCTTCTTTCCGTTGTATTGTTCGTGTTGTTAAATAGATGAATTTGATGTAGTGACAAGCGGTGTCCTGACTGATACTTTCTGGTATACAGAAAAATTGAAGCTAAAAAAAATGAATCTGGCATTGCCGGTATATTGAATCGGTTGGAGAAACAAAGGTGTAGATCTTTTGGACTTGACTTAGATAGTATTTCTTCTGAAAATAATGAAGACAGAGATGAATGGGATCATAGAACCACTATGGATGCAGTAAGTAATTTTTATTCCCTTCAAATGCTCTCGGTTGTTCGTTAGTTTTTCCAGTACTATTTACATCATATGCTAAAGTATTAAAAAAACATTACATATTTCGAAGTTCAGGTACATTTGAATAATGGAAATTTCTATTTAACATTCAGATTTCCAATGTTTCTAATATTATATACTTCTTCCTATCAGTTAAAGCTAATGAAGATATAGTTTTACAGTTTGATGAACATGAGAATGAAGTGTTGCACCGAAGCTGAGAGAATCAGTTTTTGAAATATTACAGTTTTTATGTCCCTCACAATGTTGAAATTTTAAAATATTTCTTTTGGTATCTTCTCTGTTGTATAGATAGCTGCTGACCCTGCAAATAGGAGAGAATCCTCATTGAGCCTCACAAGCAGTCATCCCAGTGGTTCTCAGATCAAACCTGATCAGCATGGATCACAATTAGGTACTGAAAATTCAAAAAATTCACTTAAGCCAGAGATGTGGAGGAGTTGGATTGCTCAGAGAAATGGTTTTCCAGATGCAGATTTTGAAGGTATTGTTACATTCTCAGATCATGTCTTGTTATTGTAGCGGGGATCAACTGATAACTTTGTAATTTTGACATAACAGATGCTGAAATTGTTCCCACTGAAACTCAGAAAGGAGGCACGAGTGATATTTCAGGACAACCTGATATTCTCATCAGAAGGGAGTTTTCATCTGAACTTACAAACAATGAAATAGGATTACATTCTCTTGATGGAAATCCAAATCTCATTGACATTAAATCCCGTATCCAGCATCTGGAATCCGAGCTATCATCTACACTTCACTCGTTGAGGTCTAGCTCAGATAAAATTTCAAAGCAGATGGTTAGTGTAAGTATATCCAATACTGGATCTTTGTTCGCTTAGCTCATAGCATGTTTTATGCTTTTGCGGTAAGTTTGGACTGGCTGATGTATATGATGATAGATAAGAAGAAAATTTGCCGCCACTTACTTTGGAAGGCTAGAGGTGGATATTTGTGCGCAACCTGTTTTGGGTTGGGAGAATCACCCAAGCCAAGGGAGTTAATACTCAACAAAGGATAAAAACACAATATGTTTTTAAATTTCAACTTTATAATACCATATATTGAATGATAAACACCAAGAATTTGAATGATACTAAAATTTTGTATTAAATCTATCCAATATCTTTCATTAAAGAAATTTAATTGTCGCTTCTCTTTTATGCGAAACCTTTTCTTTTTTGGGCATCTCTCTTTATATCTTCTCTTAGTACGGACTTAAGAGACATATATATGTTGTGTGGTTTGACTGCTGTTAGCAAGGAGTTCTTTTAGTTTCTTTGTGATAGCTACTCCCATACTACACCAATTAAATCTCTCAATAACTGTTCAATGTCTTAAACTTGCTGACACTGCTCTAATTTACTCTCAAATGTTATTTCGAAGGCCTCTCCTTGTGATCCTAAACTAGTCCTGATCTGCATGCTCCATATTCTTTGATAGGTTCATAAGAGCTCTTCTGATGATCTGGCAAAGCTTTCCGATGCTTGGGAATTTCAGGAAAATGAGATCATGAATGCCCAGGACAAATTGCGTTCTATACAGGCTAAGTTGGCAGTGTTAGAAGGAAAGATGACATTAGCAATAATGTATCCCCTCAGACACCATTCAATTAATGTATCATCTATATAGATAGATAAATAACATCTTGACAATGTTACATCGTTTTCTCCCAGGGACGCAAATAAGGCAGTCGAAGAAAAGCAGATGAAGATTGGTAAGGCTCAAAAAGCTTTGCAAATGCTGAAGACTACTTGTGTAGTTTGGCCAAGCAACGCTGCAGAAGTATTTTTAACAGGATCATTTGATGGTTGGTCCAACAAGGTCTAATCTCTTTCCAAGAACCTTATACTTGGGTTTTTTAACGGAATTGGTGCAATTTTAGAAAAAAAAAATTAAATTAATGGGCACATTTAAAATAATTTACCCATATAATTTGTCTATTTCGGCAATGTTTTTTTAAAAATTGTACCAATTCAGGTAGTTAAAATGCCTTATACTGTCTTGTAGATATTACAGCCTGCATGCTTGTACATTTTTTTGAAAGATGTTTTTCGTATTTTTAAGAAATATAACAAAAAAAGCATTTTAGTGTTTTATATCATAAAAATGCTTTACCAATAACTCAACCGTACTGTATTACAAGATATCATTTGGGTAAATAGGTTTTATAGAACTATCCATAAGTGTCATTCAATTTTGTGCTTGTCTAGTTGATCAGGGTTCACAGACGACCTTGTTCAAGGATAAATCACTTAAGGATTTGCGCATTTAACATGGGTTATGGATTCATAAACCACTATTTGCTTTCCTAGGGCAATTGTTTGTGTTTGATTGATAAAATTAAAAATTAAATTGCTTTCTTTATTGTCAATGTATTTGCAAAATCAATTCTGATTCCGAATGATCGAATGCATACTCAAGCATAACTATATTTTTGTGTATATATAGTGTCCTGGTGCTTTTCAGATTACTTTTTTGACCGCAATTGACTTAAATGCAAAAAATATTAATAGATAGTAATTATATTGCAGAGAAAGATGGAGAGGTTAAGCAGTGGTATATTTTCTGTGAGCTTGCAGCTGTATCCTGGAAGATATGAGGTTTGTTGTATATTATCTGCTAATGACTTAACCTATTGATGTTGTGCCCAATAACGTACTGGCACATTTTAATTACTTGCTTTTCTGTTGCAGATTAAGTTCATTGTTGATGGAGAATGGAAAATTGATCCTTTGCGTCCTACTGTTACCAGCGATGGCTATGAGAATAATATTCTTATCGTTAGTGATTGATGCAAGAGAAGGTTAGCATGAGATAATATTTGTAGAATACAGGAGGATGACATGCTTTAGGTTAGTTACCATTTTTCCCCCCATTTTTTTCACTTTTGTACAAAATATTCGGTGAGAAGTTCATTGATTCTTTTACTTAGTCCAATTACTACTTTTAGATGTAGATATCTTGATTGATACCTACTAATCCCATTCAATCATTTTTAACATGTTCATATAATTGTGGGAGAGGTGCCTCATCGTATCAGTACGAGTAAATGTTAGTAATAAGGTTACATAGCCACCTTGACTGTTTTGAATGTTGTTCTTGGCATACTTTCTGATATTGTAAAAGACGAGAAATGGTTCAATGTAGCCTATTTTTACAGTTCTAGAAATTAATGCTTTGAGATCGAGATCTAGTAGATATTTTTCTTTTCTTTATTTATGCTTCTTCAATTGATGAGCAGTGACGATGGAAGAAACCATATTTGACATTCCAAAGTCCCAGTGAATTCGAATATATAATAAGAAACCGAAATAATTCTTTTCAAAAGAGTTATTAAATGGGACTAAAAATGAGTTTTAGCAAAGTCCATAAATCGGGAAAACTTATCTATCATCTATTTTTTGTGGTTGAAAAGAGGATCACACTTATTCACTTCCCTTCAAGGTTCTCCAAAATAATATTGAAGAATAAGAAGGCTTTTTTGGAATGTACCAATTCTATTACTGTCACTGGAAGTTCAGAACAAGGCCAAGCTGATGGTGAATGTAACTTCTTTAAGCATGCATATGAAATTAGCATTTTATCGAGTTTGAGGAGAATTTAGGGCATGGTTACAGCAAACGTGAACCCACTTCCACAGAAAACTTTAATTGATTCAACTTCATTCAAATCATAACCTAGACTTACTGTAACAGGACTGATTTGGTCGCAAGTATCCCCTAAACCAAGTTGACCGTGCTCACCCCAACCCCATGTTCTTATTTCTGTATTATCTGAAAAAAGGAAGGAAAGAAGTCAGCCAGAACTTTTATGTGATTCAAAACTCCTCAAGAACGAAAAGAGTACATCTTGCCTGTGACAATGACAGAATGCTCAGCTCCGGCAGCAATATCACTAATCTTCATCCCATCAAGGCCAGGGACTTTCTCCAAATTGACTTCTCTTAAATCTACTAAATATTACGCAATAACAAGACATAGTATAAATATAAGAGTAAAGTAATGCTAAACAAACATTTTCCATGACACAAAAATTCGCATTTTTCTCTCACCTCCAATAAATTACCAATGAATTTATGCAGTGCCATGATCTAATAATTTTACGCATTGGATGACTCTTTGGTCGCCAGAATCCATCGAGAACTTTACAACAGAGACACTCAGTTTACAAGACTTTTTTTGCATTTAACTATGTAGAGTGGCCAAGGTTATGTATGATGATGACCGCTAATAGATAGTTCAAATGTAGTAGTATGGAACTCGATCGCAATAAGTTTCATTCTCAATTATTAGAGATGTATGCAACAAGAAAGTGCGTAAATTATGATGTATTTACTGTTCAACGTTAACTCAAATGCATTACCAGGTATATGCCTGGATCGTGGGCTCATGTTCTGAAAATCACTAAGCACCCCAAGGTGGTTTCCACCTAGTATATAAACCTCTCCCTCACCTATGCATAAAGAAATTGACAACAAAATGCAATTATTAAATAGGGATTTGATAGAAATGTGGAAATCACAATTTGTTGGGAATGTAGTGTCAATAAATACCAGTCATAGCTAAAGCATGGTTCCATCCCAGAGCAACTTTGATAAATTTCAATGAAGAGCTTAAGCAGTGAGGAACATAAGCATCTTCAAAGCCCTTGAAGCCTCTTCCCCAGGTATAAACATGCCCATCAACTGAAGATATTAGAACCATTTAGAGAACAATATAGTGCCACGGATATCATGAAGGGGAAAGTGGTGGTCCTACCAGATACTGCTGCACTATGATCTCCATTTGCAGCAATTCCAAAGATTTCAATACCTTCAAAGCCACTAACAACTCTTGGAACATTAACAGCTTTGACCTTATCGTTGCTGACACCGAGCTGACCACGCTTCCCAGAACCAAATCCATAAACTTGATTTCCTACGCAATCTGCATGACAATACCCTTTGCTAAATAAAGGAGCACATGCAAGTACGAAGTGAGAGACAAACACATTCTAGGCACCAACTAAAACCAATCCTTGACCTTTCATCAAGACAAGGGAATGGCGCATTCCACATGCAACCTGCACAGCACGCTGATCAACAAAGCATGACAATTTGACAGGAGAACAGTGTGAAGCATAATCGCCATGACCCAGTTGACCAAACGTGCCATCCCCACAAGTGAAGACACACCCAGTATCTGAAAACCAACCAAGAAGAATACATCAAAAGGAAAAAAAAATTCAACATTCACAAAAACAGTGAAGACATAGCCAGAAGAGAGCAAACCTGAAACAAAACCTGAGTGGCTCCACCCAGCAGCGACATGGGTTATGAAGTAGCCATCCAATGACGTTACAGCCTTAGGAAACAAAGCGTTACTCAGAACCTCCCCATGGCCTAGTTGCCCAGAATTTCCCCTACCCCATGAAAGTACCTTCCCAGCTACAGATTATCATCAGAATTAGTTTAACATAATATTAACATGAAGAAAAATTGTAAATTAGAAGAGAAAAGACGGAGAAAGAAATATAGCGGTGATACCAGAGGTCAAGGCTATGACATGAGCGCCGCCACATGCAAGAGAAGAGATAGAAGAGAGAGAGGGTTGGTGAAGGAGTTGAGGGAAGACCTCATCCTCAACAATCTTTGTTCCCAACTGACCCTCGGTTCCAGCACCCCAACTCCACACAACTTGTTCTGATTTTTCATCCTCTATCTCTGTTTTTGAGGATTCTTCCATCACCGCTTTATGTCTCTGCCCTCTCTTCACAATCTCACACTCTTGTTTGCGCCTTTACTTTTAATCTTTCATCTTATGTTATTTATACTTCATTTGTTCTTTTAATTTTTTTTTAAATTAATAATTAAAAATTTAAACACCATTCCCTCTCTACCAACACTTCCTTTTAATGGAAATTAAAAAATATATGAAATATAATATTTTATAAAGAAATATTGTTTTGCGACCACTTTTAAGCAGTAATTTATTTTAATTATTAATAGAGTTAATTATAAACTTACAAAAAAACTATTTGGATTCATCTTAAAAATATAAGACATCAACATATAAGAAATCAAACTAAGTCTACCTGAAAAGATGAAAGACTAAATTGCTAATTACATCTTAATTTTAGAATAGATTTATATATATATATATATTATTTTATTTTACATTCTTATAATTTCAGTTCCGTTTTTTGTTTAAATTTAAATTTGATCCTTTTTTTTCTCGTACAGTTTAATTCATTCAGTTCTATTGATCGTTAGTTATTATCATAACATTAAAATTGATCATTTGAACAAATTAAAATTTGATCGTTTGTCATATAATAATAACTTAATCTTAAATTTTATATTTTAACATGTTCCAATTATAAATTTTACATTAAAGCACGTACAGAACAAGAGATTTAATTCTTTCTTTATAACACAAGCCCTCAAACTTGTAATCAATGTCTGAGTTGGTCATGAAAGCCAAACCATGGAGTCAAATGAATTGAAGAAAAATGACAATAATGAGTAAACCTATGAAAGAGTCTTCAAAATTATAGAAATGGAGAATTTCAGTTTTAGATATTTGAAAAATCATGTACTATTGGTTAACTTTGAAAAGTTCATTCATTTTAGTTTTTATTTACGGTCAGAACAAACTAAAATATTAGATATTCAACACTCACAACAGCTAATTTAAGAGATTATTCAAATAAAAGGTTTTCTGATGTGAGCAAATCATAAACGAACAATTTCAGACTTTCAAGTATAAAGAATTGAAGGGATAAGACATCAGAATGTAAAACCATCTATTTACATTACATTTACCATGTGTGCTTCAAACATCACAAGCAATTCCACATATACCTAATCAACTGAGAACATACTTAACAACAAAACAAGAAGGATCTAAATGCCAAATTGAAATCATTGATACAGAATAAGATAAGGCTCTAATAGTACAGATTTTGATAGTTAGAGGATATCATCATAAGCAACAATTTCTCGGCCCTTGAAAGGCACTTCTGAAACTGAGCTACCTGAGCTATTCTCACCATCTTTAGTGTTCCCTGTAGCTGAAGCAAGTCTATTACCTCTTCCATGCTTGCTCAAAGGTGCCTCAGCACGCACAAGCTTTGACATATACCCTTTATCCTTCCTATTACCAACTCCTTCCCTCCACATGGCTAGAGGGTCTGTTGCCCACAACACCTGAACCTGTTAAACACAGCAACCTCTTTCAAATTTCCCTTCATAAATCTCTATTCACTTCTATCTATCTACCCATTAGGATACATTTGAGTCAGCTTTTTCACAAGTCTATTATAAAAAGGAAAAAAATAATAATTAAATGAGTTCTTTTATAAACTAAAATTAACTTGTTTGCAAATGAAAAATAATTCATAGAGAAACTAATTTCAATATTTTTTTCTCCTCAATGTGCTTCTAGAAAAATGCATCCAAGCAGAATCGATGTATTAAGCACATGTTATGTTAGTTCCTCATAGCCTAATAATTTCTTTCACCACTAAAGCAGCACATTCTTCCCTCTCCATTGTGCTTTAGAATTGAGCACATGTAGTTCTCAAAATACGTGTTTTCAACTTTTATACAAGCATAAACTGTAATGTTGAGAAATACTAAAATTGATTTCAGGTTCATGATCTATAGCAGTTTCAAACAGTTTTTGCGTCGGATGAAAGGGTAAACCCACTTCACTACCGAATCAATTTTAATTAAAACACATTGATCCAAACACAGACTTAAAGGTTCAAGCTTTTGCCAACATTGTAAACAGCTGGGTAGAAAATTCGTCAAATTTGTTCAGTGCCTTCTCATTCTCCTCTTCAAATTCAAAAACTCCCATTTTTTAATTCAGTTACAACCAACTAAGCTGAAAATTCCTCGACTGCATTCAGTTTTGTTGTACTAAACACTTTAGACAAAACCCTAAACATTCACGAATCGTAATAAAAACAGGAACTTCAAAACCCTAAGTAACGAAAGGGTGAAAGGAAGCACCTTTTTGGAGCTAATGGTGATTCCGAAGGAGGGGTCAACACCGGCGGCTATGGCGGCGTCGGCGGAGTCCTTTGACCGGTAAGTAATGTAGCCGACGGCATCGCGGTCAATGCGGATGCGGGAGATGGCGCCGTAGATCTCGAAGCGAGACTTGAGATCGAGGACGGAGCAGTCTTGAGGGAGGCCCATCACGACCACCGCGGAAGGCGGCGCAGGCCTCGTCGTCGGTCTCTCCTCCTCCACGGGCTCTGGTAAGGGGCGGCGGCGCTTGGCGGCGGCGTCCTGGCGGTAAAAATAGTGCCTGTCTCGCTTACGATTCATTGTTTGAGTTGTGTGAATGAGTGAAAGAACAGGATAGGTTACTTTCTGAACAATTTTTATTCGATTTTCCTATGGTCTTGTTTCAATTGGCTACACAATCTTATACATAATTGGCGTTGACCTTATTCTTCCATATTTTTTTAGAAAAAGTGAATTGTTTTAACATTATAACAAGTTTAATTTCTATAATCTACTGTAAAACTAAGAAAACAAGATAGTAGGAATTTACTCTATAAGTCATACTTATTTTGTTTAAAGATAATCAAATGTAGATATTTTTTGTCATTTGATAGTGGCCATTTTATTTTATTATTCATATTTATTTTGTTGACATGTATCCAAAATCTTGACTTTTTCTCATTTGCATTTCTTCCTTTTCATTCTTATGCACTTCACTTGTTTCTCAAAGTTGAGATACTGGTCGGTCTTTAGTTTGTTATTTTAGGTTTTTTGTTTTCTCTCCAAAGGCTTATAGAAAGGACTCTCGGTTTTTGTTTAATAGCTTTTCAGTAAAAGAAATAATACAACAGTTTCATACAAACACAATTTTTCGTTTTAGCTCTTACATGTTCATGGACCATTCTTTCTTCTTCTTCGGTTCTATTCTACAAATCTTCATATGATGCAAAGTGGTTTCTCTCGAGCGTGTGTAATCTTCATCTGATGCAAAGTGGTTTCTCCGGAGCGTGTGTGATCTTCATCTGATGCAAAGTGATTTTTGTGGAGCGTGTGTAGAAGGCACCGGATGTTTCACTTTTACTTTTCTGAAATCGCAATATTTTTATAGTTTTTCTAATTTTTTTACCCTTTTTAAAAATACTGAGATCTTTTAAATGATATCAGAGTTATTTAAAGTTTATTTTATGAAGTGTTTGTTGGGTTTACTAAACTATTCATTATCGAACCACTATCCGATCATCCATAAATTTGTAGTCACATGCACATGTTTGTAGGTCTCCACATGGGGTGTTAGAGATCTCACATCGATTAAAAATAAGACATTTCACCTTATACGCCGATTTTGTAAGGTTAATTTTAGAACTTTTGAATCTCTCTATTTTGCTTATCTTGTTTTGAAATAATCGTACTAAGCTTGAACCTAAAAAATGTGTTTTTCTTGATATAAATTACGAATAAAAGGGCATTTGTTATCGAATACTAAATAGGAAAGTTTTTATTAATATTTTTTATTAAAATATATCCTTTTATAAATTTTTTTGATGATATCCCTAATGATAATAGTGACTTGTTACTTAATACAGTTTTGATTCTTATTGAATCCTTAAACAATGACATTACCAATTTTATTAACACTAATAGAACATCAAATAGTTATAAAGATCATATTTTTCCGATCAACGACAAGAATAGAAAAGACATTGTCAATTTTGAAGAGACCCACAATCAAGACAAGAGATTCAAGAAGAATGACATAACAAAACTACAAGTGATAATCTGAGAAGATTAACAAGATAAAGAAGAATATCTTATTTTCTAAAGAATTATCATCATCAGGTTAATAGTTCCATAATCACTGAATGTGATCAAAACAATTTTAAGACTCTATATCATATATCATCATTTGACTAAAAATCATATAAATTACACTCTTGTTTTATCTTCTAATACTGAACTACAATCTTTTAAATAAGCATGTAAACATACTGAGTGGATTGTTGCTATGAATAAGGAGATTAAAGCTCTACAGGACCATCACACATGGTACCTCACTGATCTATCAATAAGGAAAACACCAATTGGATGTAAATGGGTGTACAAGATCAAAAAACAAAGTGGATGGATGTATTGAAAGACATAAGGTCTGACTTCTTGCAAAGGGTTACACTCAACTTGAAGGGATTAACTACTTAGATACTTTTTCTCTTTTTGCTAAACTTACCATTGTTAGACTTCTATTAACCATTGTTGTAGTTAAGAATTGACATTTACATAAATTAGATGTTGACAATTCCTTCTTGCACGGAGACCTTGATGAAGAAGTGTATATGACACCTCCTTCAGGGTTAATTACTATAAGACATAACCAAGATTGTAGATTCACAAAGTCTCTGTATGGATTAAAACAAGCTAGCAGACAGTAGTTTGCTATGCTATCCTATAATTTTAGTTTTTCTCAATCTAAATCTGATTATTTTCTTTTTATTAGAAAAATTAAAAATTCTCTCACTATTTTACTTGTTTTATGTAGATGATATTGTTCTTGCATGAGATTCCTTACAAGAAATTGAGAGAATTAATTTTTTTCTAATTGAATCCTTTAAGATAAAAGATATTGGAAACTTAAATCTTTTATAGGACTTGAGGTGGCCAAAGGAATTCACTTATGTAAAAGGAAATATGTCCTTGACATATTTGAAGAAACTGAGATGCTTGCAAGCAAACCTTGCTTTACTCCTCTTATGTCTAACACCAAACTTCTTTTTGAAACTACAAATAAGTTACAGAATCTCAATCCCTATAGAGAACTCATTAACCAACTTTTACATCTCACCAACTTTTATATCACCATCCAATTACTCAGTTAATTCATTCAAGAACCCACAATTCATCATCAACAAGCTGTGCAACATATTCTTCATTACATCAAAGCCAATCTCGCACATGAATTATTTTTTTATGCTACATCTGAAGTGTACATCAAGGCCTTCGATGTCTCAGACTGGTCATTTTGTCCTAACACAAGACACTTTACCACTAGCTACTACATTTTTCTAGGGTCATCTCTCATCTCTTGGAAGACAAACAAAGCATTGTTACACGATCTTCCTCTGAAGCAAAATACAAACACTACTAGATATATGATAATTAGTAACATTAAAAAAATGTTACTAAATCAAAGAAAATGTTACTAATATGATTTAGTAACATTTTATCCAATGTAACGAATACTTAATGTTACTGAAGACTTTTAGTAACATTTTTACACATCAATAGAGACATTTATAAAATTATCACTAAATACTTTAGTAACATTTATTTAATAAAAAGATAACATTTTAAAAATGTTACTAAATCTTTTTAGTAATGTTTTTTTAATAAAAAGTAACACTATAAAAATGTTACTACAAATTTTTAGTATCTTTTTTTTAATATAGAGGTGACATTTTAAAAATGTTACTATATCATTTTAGTAATATATATTTTTTTTAAAAAGTAACATTATGATGTGAGTTGATTTTAGATTTAGCCATTTTAGATGTGACACTGTACTTAGGATTGAGATTTTATCAGTATATGGTGAGAATCCAAAGAAGATTCTCACTGGACACGATTAACCAAGTCGTTAAGTAAGTGTGAAGGTTCACTTCTAAAGGGTAAAGGAAAAATACAAGTATATGGTGATTGATGATGAAGGGCGGAAATTAAATGGACATGGAAGGAAACATAAGAGCATGATAGAAACTGAATTGACAATGGAGGAAAAATAAGAACATAAGAACACAAAGATACATGGAGTAATGGAGAAATATAAAAAGATGAAGGAAGGAAAAGCTTATGAGATGGAAGAGAGGTGGTTACGCCACTTGGAGTGTGGTCTTCCTCCAAGACAAGTGAGATGACCACCACTTGAGAGCTCTCCAATCACTCAAGATGAGACCTAATGCCAAGAGGAAACAAACCTCACTAACACCTAACACAATTTGTGCAGAGTAACTTTTCTATTCAAATTCAACATGAAAAATATAAGGAGTATGACACCCTATTTATAGTAGATGGTGCCTTGGAAAACAAGAAGCAAGGGTAAGATGGGAAACCTAAAAATGGGGCTGCCTTTAGGGTTTGACTAAGTCAAAACCACACCTTACGGTTGTTCTTCTAGAAACTAGGTCAAAAACAAGCTAAAGTGATAAGCACACCTCCCCTATTATGCTAAAGACACCTATTATTTGCCTATCTTGCTATTTGGACCCCTCAAGTGAGCCCAAATTGTTTATAACTTGTTTTATTCTTAAGAAGACCAACAAGAAGAACATTAGATACTCTGGTTTTTGTCCATTTCTCCCTCTGAAGAGGTCTGCTAGATCTTTGGTGAGGTATTCACTTGATTGTTGATATGACTTCTCATGGTGTGAATGGTAATGTTCAACCTTGCTCATCTCCTTGTTGGCTTGGTTTGTATCATGCCCCCCAAGTTTGAGAGAATTCGACCTTGAATTTAGAACTCCTACGGATAGCATAGTTAGTTTGTTCACATATAAGATAGTGCAGGGTGTGGGATGTGAAACAAACTTATGTTCTTTGAGTTCGGGGAGTTCAAAAGGGTAAGCTCTTCTTACAAGCCATGTTGGGAAAGAATAATTGGGGATGAAAGAGCTTGGTGATAAAAATCCTCTCAAAAGGTGAGAACCCTTAGGAGGTGTTTGATGTTCATCCCAAAGTTTCTTTGTCCAAGATGTCAAGTAATTTTTATTTGTTAATGAAAAAGATAAGGAAGAAGGACACCTTGGAGGTGCAGTTTGTAGCATGACACGAGTCAACATGATTGATTTAGTTGTGTAAGATGATATTTTGTGACTCAGTTATCTTTTCTTTTTTGCTCTTTTTCATTTTCTCTTTTGTTTTTCATTTTTATTTGGTCCTCATGAACTTCTTTGGGAGA
>Ga0123342_1001484_pt1 | contig 39492 bp, 22 predicted proteins | sample Turbeawhitnodule_FD_89960 | JGI IMG/M metagenome (GOLD analysis project Ga0123342, IMG submission 89960) | Root nodule microbial communities of legume samples collected from Mexico - Turtle bean Mexico white nodule | ecosystem: Host-associated > Plants > Roots > Nodule | place: Mexico: Nepantla...
AATATAAAAAATAAAAATATTCACTTTTTTTTTTTTTTTTATATATATATATATATATATATATATATATATATATATATATATATATATATTTAAGTTACAAACCAACCAAGGCATGAGAAATATCTCGCTTAATTTATACAATTGAATGTGTCTTAAAAACATTGTTTTCACACGTAATAAAATTCCTCGGTGTGCATTCAACTATAACTTTGTGAATAAATTTCAAATTTTTGTATAAGATCAATTCCTAGACCTATGTAGACATAGACATGTAGATAAATCTCAGATACAATTTTCTATACTAGTATGTCTCCCACACCAATGTGGTGCAATCATATGAGATAAACTTTAATGTAATTTTTATACTTCTAATATAATTTATTCTTCTAGTGTGTTTCTCACATATATGTGAACACAATCACACTTATGTGGATGAGCCTCTTGTTCAATTTTTACTAATGTAAGAAAATTAATTTCACATTCGTGGTTACATTGACAATTCCAACCATAATTTGAATATAAGAAATACTTAAACTAATTTATTTTATTATTTTATGAAATTTATTTGCTTTGTGTTGTACTTTTTATTTAATAAAAATGAAGAATTAGTTCGTTGCTTTTTAAGGACCAATTTGTGTCTAAAAATTTGCTAATTCTTGGATGCTTGACCTTTATTTTTTAACCTTTGAATAATTATAATTTGTCTCCACATATTAGGTATCTCTAGCTAGACTTTATGCAGCTAGACTCTATGCTTTGAGCATTTATAGTTTGACTTAACTCCTTGAGCCTCTTTAACTCACTCTCACACTTTAAGATACCTCAACTCTATCCCTTGAGCACCTCTAGTTTGATCTCATGCCTTAAGGTTTTATGTCTTGTCCTCATGCCTTTAGCATTTTTAGTTTACTATCATGCCTTGTGCATCTCTAACTCAAAAATATGTTTTTGGCAAGGTTGGGTTGGGGTTAATCCAAACAATAAGAACAAATCTGTTTCAAAACTCTTTTCAAGTTTCTTTGAAAAACAACCTATTGTTTTGTCGAAACAACATGTTAAAATTTGCCATTATTGCATGAAAAAGGGGCCACACTATTAGATTCTGCAGAGTAAGAAGGTTTTTTTTGTTTCCAAAGGTATTTTGAAATGGGTTCCTAAGGTTTTTCAGCTTCCTAAGCTTTCTACTAACATCATTGGAATCAAATTCATAAGGAGACCAAATCTTGCTTCTTAATCTTTTCTTATAGGTATCCTTGGCAGCCAAGAATCACTTTTGGGCTTAAAGAATGACTGCTAAAGGGAAGAACATCAAGAGCAAAGTCAATCTTTCCACCTACATTTTTCAATTGTATATGTCTTGCAAGGTTCTTTGAATGTTAAGAGACATCCTTGGCACATGCATATTGGTTGGTCAAAAGAGAAACTTCAAGAATAAAGAGAGTATGTGTGTTTTCATTTCTCAATCTATGTAAGTGTGCCTTGTGACCATATGAACATCTCAAAGTCTTCTTTTTGGGTGAATCTATTGGGGTTCTCTGTGCAAAGGTATGAACAAATTGCATACTACATTTTCATCAATTTAAAAGGTAATTTTTGGTTATGAAAAATGTTCTATTTGCTGTCACAGTAAAACAACCGATTGTTTTTCCTCTAGCACCTCTGTATAATGCTGCCAAATTTTCTTATGCATGATTAAACCTATTTTTCTTTTTCAAATCTTGCTTTTGGAAAAATATACATTGAGAGTGCCTCAGAATCTGATAATAAAATATTATATCCATTTGTTTTCTTGAAAGCTCTATATCATTTTCTATTCTTGAAATGTCAACATTGTTTGTACCGTTGGACTACTGTATTATCATTATGATTTCTGCTTTGTACAACCCTTCTCATTATCTATTTGTGAGAACAAATAGGGGGGAGAAGTTTATGCTTGTTTTGGTTGTATAGATAGCTTTAAAACTAATGCATTATGTTGTTGTTGCTCTACACTTGAAAGCACTTGAATTCTTCAATTTTTTCTGGTTTTTCTGCTAATGTTGTATATGCAGAAAACTAGTTTGTGTGTATCTTGTTATCTTGCAGCTATACTTGCTTTGCATATGCATCAATTATGTGTTGCAGGACCTTTCAAGTACATGTTCTATGATGAAGAATAATCAAACTGATGCTTATGGTTCAAGAGTGTACACCTTACTCATATTCTTGACAAGTAAAAATTCATGACTTATGTAAAGTAAGTTGTATATGTTCATCCTATGATTTTGGCTTCATAAGACCAAATGAAATTCTAAACATGTTGAGGTAATGCAAAGGTATGAATGTATTTCATTATGCATTTTTCATCACTTTGAAAGATGATTTTCTTTGAAAAATAACATTTCCTTGCTGTCTCAGAAAAACACCTGATTGTTTTCACGAAACAACCGATTGTTTTACCTCTACCACATTTGAATAAAGCTATTATAAATTCTTATGCATGATTACAGCTGTTTCTTTTCTTTCAAAATCCATTATGGGTCAAATATGCATTTATTATGCCTCTAAATCAAATAATAAAGAGATGTATTATTTGTTTTCCTCGAAATTCAAATAAGCTTTTTATGAATGACAATCACATTGGTGTCATGAGGTTGATGAATATTTGTGAATGTGATTACATTTGAAGTCTTCACCTTGCTTGGAGACGGTGAATGAAAATGTATCTTTGAAACGTATGGAAGGTTTGCTTTTAACAGAAGGGAGATTTGGACTAGTATGCTTACGATATGGAATTGAAAATATCCAAGAAAGATGTTCCCAATTGTTATCCTACAAATGTCAAAAAGAAGTTGATGGGTTGATAGGACCTCTTCCATCAGAAGTACTCTTGGCTGTGTTGGTGTTGTTGGCATTGCTGGTATCTTTAATTTTCAAATTTTGGAACTAATACTTTAATGAAGCAATACTTTGATGTAAGGAGAACTGCTGGAAAGAAAGGGGGAAAATTGGAGGTCTGTGTGTTGTAATTCTGCACTCTTATGGTGTGTTGAAAACTACTCTGGATTGTTGTTGCCATAGCTTTGGTTCACCATAGTTCTGCTGCTACACACATTGGTTTTCTGGTTTATTTTGTTGCTTCCATAACTCTGCTACATTACAGATTTTTGTTGCAATTCTGATATGGTATCATAGGTTTGTTGCTGCAATGGTGCTGCTACACACACTGGTATTCTGGTTTTTCTTAATTCTATTTTTACCCCTTCTTCTATTCTATTTGTGAAGACAAATAGGGGGAGAATTATATGGTTTGTATGCTGCTAAGTATATGCTACATATCTACTTTAAAACTGGATTTATACGATTTAGTTAGTTGCTGCATAACTCTACTTTTGCACCTTGTTTTCACTAGTTTTCACACTGATTTTGCTAGTTTTCCTTATGAGAATCACCTAGTGAAAACTGGTTTTGTGGTGCTAATGATATATGGATATGATTATTTCTGGTACATGCACAAATTATGTTTTGCAGGTACTAACAAATTCAAACAAAACATCACAAGCAAACCAAGGATTTGTCTTCATCAAATAGGGAGAGATTGTTGAACTAGATGCTTTGATGTCTCCAAATCCAAGTGGAAAGCTTGAAGACCTTGCTGCTGTTGTGTGTGTCTAGTTGTTTGAAACTTGTTAATTCACTCCTTAAGATGATCCAAGATCAATTGAATCTTTAACATTTTGAACATATGAGTTTTCTAAAAGGAAGTGAAATTTCAACAGGTTGAAATTTCGAATCAACAGGTTGTTTGACACTTAGTGGATTTTAAAATGATCTGGAAAAACTTTGTCTTTGCCTTTGTTGTCAAACAAATTTCAACAGGTTGAAATTTTGAAACAACATGTTATTTAACACTTAGTGGATTTTAATGTTGTCAAACAAAAATCAATCGGTTATTTCGAAAAATCAATCGATTGTTTTTCTGAAAACCTTAACAAAATTCTGTTAAGTTATTTTTTTGTTTCAAATGATTCCAACAACTTTTGGGCTTTTGTTGTAATTGTTTTAACCATTTGATTGAAAGATAAAAAAATGTGGTTTTATGCTCCTATGCATCAACTGAGTGAGAGAGATCAATCAAAAATAGTTCTCAAGTTTTCAAAGAGCTTTTGGATCATCTCAAGTGTGTGGAATAGGATTAGGTCTTGTATTCTGGTCTTTGATCTTGTGATTTACCCATGTGTATTCTATTCCCTTCCTTCTTGATAATTATATTTTTGTATTGGTGTTGCCAAGAAGTGTTGTGTGTTCTTGAGGGGATCAAGATCAACATTCTTGGTGTGGTTTTTGCCAAGGAGTGGTGTATGTTCTTGAGGAGTTCAAGATCATCACTCTTGGTGTGTGTAGCTTATAATCTAGGGTTGATTACATAGTGAATTCTCAGTGGTTTCTAAGGACTGAATGTAGCTCAGTTGTTGAGTGAACCAGTATAAAAATTTTGTGTGAATCTCTCTATCCTTACACTCTTTATATTGTTTTAAATATGTTTTTATAAACTGCTGATAAAAACAACCGAACTGTTTCGTAAAAACAACCGGTTGATTTTCTGCATCAAGCTTAAAAACAATTTTGTATTTGGTTGAATAGATTTTTCATTGATTAATTCTTCATGATCTTTCACTCTACCTTCAATACTTGCGAAAATCTTTCAAAAACAATTCACCCCTCTTGTTTTAGCCCTATAATTCTAACAAGATTTAATCAAACATTTTAATTTGAATGTTAGATTAAAAGAAAATGAAGAATGAACATAAATGATGTTTTTTTTAAGTCAACTTTAAAACAAATTAGTCATAAAATGAAAAAGAAAAAGGTTATTAGTTAATATAAAATAGAAAAATGCTCATAAAATGAAAGAAAAAGGTTATTAGTTAATATTAACATAATTATTGGTGGTAAAGTTTATTTTATGTCCATGCCCTTTTATGTTTTGTGCATTTGTCCCTATATATGTTGCAGGGGTGGAAGTGAGAAAATTAAATGGAAGGGAGAAGGTGAAACACCTGATCATGAAGAATAGTACAGATTCATCATTGAATCCAGTTAGAGTCTCCCCTGCTATTTTGACAATATCTAAACACCTATGCCTTATGGAAATATCTATGAATAATTATGCTTTTTTTATTACATGATGAACAACAAAAGAGTAGAAAATATTTTAGGATTCTTTATCCAAATTGAAGTGTAAATGCCACCCTTTCATATTGGCATATAGGAATGGGAACCCATTTGTCTTCAATTTTGATTTGATATTTGTGTGATCTTGCACATGTCTTATTCAATTTGTGATTTGCTGTCAACAGGTGCATTATTAAGAGTTTTGAACCCAAATCAAATGTTTTTTCCTGTTTTGGAACATAATTTATGGCAAATGAGTATTAAGAGTGCTTAAAGAAAGGTTTAAAAAAAACTAAGGCATTTTGATCATCCTTCATGAAGCTGCCCAACCTATAACCAATCAAACAAACTCAAATTAGGGGAATTTATCTATAGGTTATATATAAATAGATATTAATCTAAATCCTCATTATTACCCTTCCCTCTCTATACTATGTGCAAACTACTAAAACATAATGAGATGGAAGATGGTTGCTTTCTTATGCAACCATCACATGAACAAGTCTTGATGACCTATGAATATTTGGAGGCTAAGATTTAGATTTATATGGAAGATAGTGAAAGATGGAGTGATTTTGCTGATCACTCTATTATGTTTTTCTTTCTTTAAAAAAATACCATCAAATCATGTTTTATGTTAGATATGAGGAATTGTTAGAGATAATATACGTTAATGACTACACATCGATTATAATACATAAGTCTAAAATGTAATAATTTGTAAGATTTTTTTTTTAGATTGACTTATATTTAAAATTTATTTTTTTTATGAATAATTATTTTAATTTTAATTTTAATTTTAGTATTTTCAAAATTTAGAATTTGAATCTTACCTACTTTAATGGAAGGACGTGATTTCTTTTTTGTCAATTCTTAAACCACTATTTTAATTTAATTATCAGTAATTATTAAAATAGGAAGATCTAAAAAAAATTATTCATGAGTAAATTGAATTCCCAACGCGATTTCATAATAAAAAAATGTGTTTTAACATTTTTGAAGTTTATTTTTTTTATCACAATTAAGAAATTATGATTTGTGGATTATTTTTATTTAGTTTTCATTTATTTTATATTTTAATAAATACTTGCTTGTATTTACAACTTTATTTTTTTTTATTTTGTTTAAATATTTTTAATAAATAATATAATTTTTTTTCTTGCATAATAATTTTTGGCACATAATATTGTTTATGTAATAAATTATTATGTTTTTTAATTAACTCGGTTCTTTTAACAATTATATATTCTTATGAATTGAATAAAATTTTAAGAAAAATAGGAAACAAGGTTTCTCCTTAACTAAAAAAAAGTCAAAATATTATTCAATGATGTTAACTAAATCTGAATAAAAAATTATGGTAAAGGATAAACTTAAGTTATTACACAAACTCTTATAATTTTTTTTTAATTAATTTAACATAATTATTATCTATACTAACGGAAATACAAGAATTCTTAAATATCCGCATTTTTTATTTTTATTATTATATGTGTATTTATTTATATAATAAAAAAATATTAATTTTTTTAGGGATACCAAATAAAAATAAAGATGATATTCAGTATGTCTTTATAAGTATTATTTAAAACAAATAAAATTATTTTCAACTAATATCTTCATTAATTAAATTATAACAATAATCACTACAAGAAAAATCATGAAATAAAAATCAATTTGTAGAGACCAAAATAATTAGTTGCAGTAGTAACTAAATTAAAAACCATTTTAGAAACTAAAACAAAAATTGGTTTCTAAATTAGTTTCTATTATTGTTAAATAGTTTCTAAAATTGGTATCTAATTAACAACCAAGGTTTTTGCTACCAAATTTAGAAACTAAATAATTGGTAGTTAAAACCTTGGTTGCTAATTAGATACCAATTTAAAAACTATTTAACAATAATATAAACTAATTTAGAAACCAATTTTTTTTTTAGTTTCTAAAATGGTCTTTAATCTAGTTACTATTGCAACTAATTACTTTGGTCTCTAAAAATTGGTTTCTATTTCATGATTTTCTTGAAGTGAATCAAATTGCATAAAACATATCATTCCTATTTTTTTTTAATATTTACGAAGTTGCTTTGTGAAGCAATTTTTAAAACAAAACTATAATATAATTCTTAAAATTAGTTATAAAAGAGGAATATAATAATAAAAAGAAAAAGAAGAATAAGATGAGAAACTCAGTAACAAACCTGAGAAAATATCTATTTTTTAATTTTTTTCATCTTCTTTGCATCCATCCTTCATCAACAATGACATCAAGATAACTTTGTACTTGTGCAAAGAGCTGAATGTCTTGTGTACCAGTCGGTACCAGACGAGTCAGGCTCGGTCTCGATGACCGACTAGGTCAGAGAACATCTCAAGGTACGCAGTAAATGACAATAATGACAGTTACAATGGCGTTGAATGAGTCATGATTTCCCGAATGAGGTACTTTTTTCTATTTTACCATAACACATTCTTAAATTGAGCGTCAGAGTACCTTTTGCAGGTAATCCCTCGATCGATCGAACATTAACATTTGAGAAAGGATGCTTGAAGCAACTAGAAGATTACCTACACGTCAACAATTGTACGACCAATTACAAGTACTATCTAGGCCTTATACCTATACCATTACATTCCTTTTTTGATGTTTCTTTTTCTTTTTGTTCTTTTTTTTCTGCAGTTTTTTTCTCATAATTCTCTCAAAGTTTTCTTTTTTTGTACTACGCAACTTCTCGCCTAAGGGAGTTAAAGTCGAAAAACATTTTAATTTAAAGTTTTATTTGACTCATTATTTTCAAATAACACATCTCTCAAACAATTTCTTTCAAATTTAATATTAATTCGTTTTAGTTTCAAATTTAAGTAATTATAAAATGATGAAATAACCAAAAGAAAGATAAAATAGAAACAAATTTGTGTATAAAAAAAAATAGTTAAAATGGAAAATCCCTATATATAGGTATAGATTGATTAATATTTTATATTTAAACAACTTCTTTCTTATTTTTTAAAAGTTTATTTAATTTATTAAAAAAATTGAATTTAGTAAGAAAAAGTTATTTCCTACCAAATAGTGTTATATATAAAAAAATGTGTGTCAACAAATTATCATCCAATAAAAAAAATTATATTGTTTATTAATTTTTTTTTATCCAAACCACAACTAAAAAAATAAACAAAAAGAAGTTAATATACTTTTTCCTGTGATTTTGAAAAAAAAAATAATGCATACAAATACAACTTCATTAAAATAAATATAAATCAAAGTTGTGTCACAAATTACAACTTCTTAACCTTAATTAAAAGAATTAAACTTCAAAATCATGCATTAGAATTGAATTTCCTCGTTTTAAATACAATTTATTTGCTTATATAATTTTTTAAGAATATACCCATTTTAATACTTTTTATTTGAAACCACACTTGTATGGTAAGTTTTTCTTATAATTGAGACGTTATTTCGAATAGATAAGTTGGTTTTAAACGTTTTAATATTGAATAAGCTTTTAAACATTTAATTATAAAACCGAAATGGCAATATTTGGTCACAATTCCCAGAAATTACCATGGTAATTTGAGCATAATTGATTGGTAAAAGCAATTATCATTGAAAAATGAGAATCTTAAGCTAAGAGAAATTGCAAACACAATCTCCCATAAGTGCCATGTTACTGAGATTAGACCATTAAGATAGCACTTTAAATGCTACTATTTCATTAAAGTGTGGTCTAACAAGATCCTATATTTGTGCCAAATGTGAACCACTTGTTCATTGAAGAACGCGTCTCTCACAAAACTTATAATACATTACATCAACACAATCCATGTGCAAATGAAAAGTACTTAATACAAGACCCTTGTTTTTGTGAAATTAAGTACTTTTTGTAGAGGCATGTTGGATTTTTTTGGTTTAAAACTTCTTTTTCACCCTTAGACATTTCCTTCGTTGTGATCGATGTACCCCAACAACGTAAACATACTATGAGAGACAAACGATGTTTTCATACTTTTGCCTTAAAATCATTTTGAAGGAACAAATTTGTGTAACTTGTGATAAGTTTTTAAAAGGTATTTAATTTTAAAATCGAGAAGGTGTGGATAGTTTACTAAAAGACTAGTATATTAAAGAACTTCAATTTTTGTCAAACATATTCTTGAACCCAGTTTCAAGAAGTCAAGGACTTTTGCTTTTATGGCCACTAAAAGTAATAAAAAAAAATACTTAAGTTGTTTTATTAATTAGTTTTGATTATTTTAAAAAAAAAAATACCTATATATATGTCATAGTTTATAATCTCATTGTGTTAGTTGAATACAAATTTTTTCTTAATTATTTGACAAGTTTTTTTAAGTAGTTACCAAATTTAAATTTCAGATGCATCATACGTAATATTATCTTAACGAATTTGAGTTTGAAAAATAATATTTAATATTTTATGTCATATAATGAATTAAAATTTACACGCACAAAAAATTCATATTTATTTTTTAAATATTTATAAAGATAATAATAAATTTGTAAACTTATATTTTAAATATTTTTAAAAAAATTAAAAATTTTCTTACAATTATCACATCTCTCACAAATTTCAATAAATTTTTTCCATAAATCTACCTTTTATATATTAATCCAAACAATCTCATGTTTTAGATATTTTTCTTTTAAATTATTTAAAATTCACTTTCTTAAATTATCATACATTCACTCTAATCCAAAATAAAGGATAAAAGACTTTAACTATGGATGAAATTGAGTTAAATCTAAGTCCATTTCAAATAGTTCTTCTAAAAAACATTACATCAAACCTAACCTAAAATACATATAAACTATCGATTGCAATTAGATTATGTAAACGTCAGTGTTTAACTCGTTGGTTCAATCTATTTAATATAATAATATTATCTCTCTAGAGTGAACAAGTGTACATAAAAAAAAATGTAAAAAAGTATACTTTTCTTTTATGAAGAAAAGTGGTAGAGTGAAGATATTTTCAGTATTATTGGATCGAACATTAATAACATGTGAAATTGTCAGCTGAAAGTCAGTTGCAAGATTACTACATGTGTTGAAATGGCTGCTCTTTCAAGGTCACTCAACCAAATTTATCAGTACATAAAAAAAAACTGAACTTAGATTCATACAAAAATGAAAGCTAACCCAACAAAACTCCCTTTAGTTGGAAAGTCAAGACTCCCACATTTATAGAGTTAAGATGTGAAGAAATACAACTAGTAATGCATGTGAACTAATACAATTTCATCTTCATGAACTTTTTTGTATTCCTGCATTGAAAGTGTTTGAAATCCCAAACTCTGTGAACAGATTGGCTCATACTCTAAATGGATAGTGAGCTCTTCAACCAATATAGAATAGTTAATAAAAATATTGTAATAAATTTATCAAAGGAATGGATTTGTATGTTGTACAATATCAAAAACCAAGTTGTAAATAAGAGCTTTTAAATCAGAAGTACTTCTCCTGTTTTCTTTCAATCACCAAACATTCTCACCAAGATTCCAACCTTGCAAAGGTACCTAGACTTATAATATATTTTAGCCAGAGAGAAGAAAGGATAGTAGGATTTTAATTGGTTAAATTTTATTAAATAATTGCAAACTTAGTAGGGAATATATTTTGTCCCTGTTTGATTTAATCTTGTAAGTTCTATTTATCTTTTGGAAATAAAAAATGAAAACAATTCAAAATAACTTAAATTCTTTCATAATTGATCTCAATTTCAAGTTGATAATTTTTGTATAGATAAAGTACTATTATCAAAAGATATAAAAAAATACAGTCAGTATTAATATTGTAAAAAAAATGATACAAAATATAGTATTAATAAAGGTATATAAATAGCATATGATTGAGATAATGTAATATGTTTTACCTAAAGAGGTAGAGTAGGTGGGTCTTTTTTACAGTGGGTGAGGAGGTGAATGATAGTTGCAGTAGGCTTTTTTACACTAAAAGAAATGATAAAACAAAGTTAAGATCTGATATGGATGTAAAAGTGGAAATATATTTGTCAAAATGGGAAATTGAATAGAAAAGGATGGTTTGAAGTTTGAAGTTGGAGAATGAATGCATAGACATAGTGACAGTGAAAAGGAATATTTGTGCAAATGATTCCAAGAAACAATAAACAAAACTAGAGAAATTAAACAGAAAACAAAGCTCCTTTAACTTTTCTCCCTCTAACCGCTTTTCTCTGCTGGAAGACCAAATGTAAGAAGTGATGTGATACTGTTACTTGTTAGTACCACTCACTGCTGGTGCTTGGCATAATAAGATCAAACCTAACTCTTTATTCACCCTGCCTACGACTTTAACTTAGTAGACTCAAAATGCACATTTTTAGTTTATTTTAGATACAGAATGTGTGTCTTTGTGTTACTACCAATATCACCATTGCTTCTCTCTACTGTCTCCAACTTCCCAAGCTAGGCCTGGTCTTGGATTTGGGGTAAAAGGCCTCGAGAGAAAGAGAGAGAGAGAGAGAACGAGGCTTGCCTCACTTTATTCCCTTTCAAATTCGATACTTTGCTCTGTACCCATAACGAGGTTTGGTTTTGCAAAACAGAATCTCTCTCTCTTTCTCTCAACCTAAACTAGCACTACCACATTCACTTCTTTTTCTTGTGCCTCATAATCTCTTATAGCTCTTACAACGTATCAGGGGGTTGTCCCATCTGTGCTTCTTTCTTTCCTTGGATTTTCATCCTCTCCAAAAACACGACCATGTGAGTGAGTGTTTTCACTTGTACCACATTGCCTACAATGCTCACTAACTGGGATTTTCTCTGTTCCCTCAACGTTACCTAAGAAACAGAGGAGTGCCCCCCACTTTGTTGTGTTCCACTCCCAGTTTCCAACTCACTACTTTGATCAACCAACCTGTTATTGTGTCTTTTTCAACCATTTTAAACTCAACCAGAAATTAAAGTGAAACCCATGTTCTTAGGGTCCTGACCCTTTTCATCTTGTCCTATTACTATTATTATACTTTACCTCCTCTTCAACAAGTAAAAGTTATTATTAGATTGTTTTCTGTTGTTAACTCGGAAGGCTTTATGAAGTTGTCCCAACAATGAGAGATGAGCACTCGAAGAAAAGCAAGGTTTGAAAAAATGATGCCACCTGGCCCTCCTCTCCTTCAGATTCCTTTGCATTGTATTCTGTTTCCGCCATTGCTTACTCTCTGTTGTTCGCTCTGTAAAGCTTTCATGGCCCAAGACGTTGGTCAAGAAGTGGTTCAATATTAAGAGCAAAAACGAGGACTTTCACGCAGATGACGTCCTCTACGCAGGTGAGTGCTCAATTTTCTCGTGATTTTAATGTAATTAAAGACCATGGTTGGTTTTGCTTGAATCAGATTTCTCTTGCCTGCAAATTTTCTGAATATTAAACCAACTTCGATTCTCCTTCTTCTTCTGGAACTTGGTTTGTCTTTGGGTACCGGTTTTTTGTTTTTGTTTGAATGAGTCTGTAACTATCAAGACAAGATCTGCACTCTGCAGCTTGTGGTTTTTCTCCTTCCCTGGTTTCCACCTTTTGTTATAATTTTTTCAGGTTTGTGCGTTTGATTCATTATGTGGTTTGATAAAAATTTAAGTGGAAAGAGTGTGACTTTATTTACTTCATGACTTTTCTTTTTCAGGTGTTAATGAAGAGTGGAGCAGCAACTGTTCGCAGAGGGAGGAATGCACTGTCAAGAAAAGCAAAACAGGTTCAGTGCCCATACCATTCCTAAATCCCCACCCAGAATTTCTGAAAACTTTTGTTTTTCCTTTTTTTCTTGTCTCCTACTATGTCTCTCGGAGTGATAAGTTGTATTTTAATGCAGAGAGAGCAAAGAGAAGGCACTCAGACAGAATGCGGCGGGGCAAAGTTGACTCTGATGCAGCTCAGGATACAGATGTGCATAACTATAGGTATGCTTCATATTTTTCATTGTTGTGCTTCATTTTGGTGTCCCATGTCCATTTTATTGTAGTCAGATTCAGAATAATTGTTACTCTATTGAGTTATTCTTTTCTCCTGCATACAGAATCTTTGCTGCTACTTGGAATGTAGCTGGAAAATCTCCTCCAAGTTATTTGAGTCTGGAAGATTGGCTTCACTCTTCTCCTCCTGCTGATATCTATGTTCTTGGGTAGATTTCTGATTGTATTTGTATAATGTATTCTCTCCTTTCACCTTGTACAGTTCAAGTATGAACTCGTTTGCCTTTTCTTGCACTTAGGTTTCAAGAAATTGTACCTCTCAATGCCGGTAATGTTTTGGGCACGGAAGATAATGGCCCTGCCAGAAAGTGGCTAGCTCTTATTAGGAAGACCCTAAACAGTCTTCCTGGAACAAGTGGTGAATGCCACACTACTTCACCACTTCCTGATCCTATTGTAGAGTTAGATGCTGATTTTGAGGGATCAATGAGGCAGAAGGCAACCTCTTTCTTTCATCGACGGTCGTTCCAATCCTTCAGTCATAGTATGAGAATGGACAATGACGTGTCACTACCACAAGCATACCTTGATCGCCGTCTCAGCGTCTGTGACAGAATGATGTCTGGTCATAGAACAAGTGATTACGACCCCAACTATAGATGGGCTTCTTCGGACGATGAAAATGGCCCTGGTGACTCCCCAGTTGTAGCACAATACTCACCAATGACATATAAAGGTTTTTTCTCTATGGAGGATAGAGATAGGCAGACAGGGCACTCGAGATACTGTTTGGTTGCCAGTAAGCAAATGGTTGGGATATTTCTAACAGTTTGGGTGAAAAGTGATATAAGAGACGATGTTCACAACATGAAAGTGTCTTGTGTTGGCAGAGGGTTAATGGGATATCTAGGAAACAAGGTAAGCTTCATTTTGATATATTTTTATTACGAGAAGACTTTATTCAGAACATGGAGACAGCATTCTCATTCCCTTGAGTTTTCCAGGGTTCAATATCAATTAGCATGTCTTTGCACAAAACAAGCTTTTGCTTCGTCTGTAGTCATTTGACTTCTGGACAAAAGGAGGGTGACGAGCTAAGGAGAAATTCAGATGTAATGGAGATTCTCAGAAAGACAAGGTTTCCCCGAGTTCATGGCATGGGTGATGAGAGTTCCCCACAGACAATTTTGGAACATGAGTAAGCCCTTCATCCTTTTTCTTTGAATCTTTACTATGCATCTGAAGCTTGTAGATTTCATTTTACACTAAATAAAATGCAGTTCTAAGTCTTAACTTTTTTGCTTGTCAAGACCTAAACTTGTGGTTTAATTGGTGTAGTCGAATAATTTGGCTGGGAGATTTGAATTATCGGATAGCCCTTTCTTACCGTGCAGCAAAAGCTCTTGTTGAGATGCATAATTGGAAGGATCTGTTAGAGAATGACCAGGTTGGATACTTTGTACCCTTTACAAAGTGTTGCTACTTTTCTTGAATTATGTCATCCTAACCATTTGATAGCTTCTTCTTTCAGCTACATATAGAGCGGAGACAAGGTCGAGTTTTTGAAGGATGGAATGAGGGGAAAATATATTTCCCTCCCACATACAAGTATTCAAACAACTCAGATAGATATGCAGGCGATGAAAGGCAATCAAAACAAAAGAGAAGAACTCCAGCATGGTGCTCTTCTTTTTTGCTAAATTAGCCTTATAAGTATAACTATATAATTGTTTACGGGAATGTAATCCAATTTTTTGTTCATGAAGGTGTGATCGTATCTTGTGGTATGGTAGAGGCCTCCGCCAATTATCTTATGTTCGTGGGGAATCAAGATTCTCAGACCATAGGCCAGTTTATAGCATGTTTATGGCAGAAGTTGAGTCTGTTAGCCGTAACCGAATAAAAAAATGCTCTAGTTGCTCCAGTTCAAGGATTGAAGTAGAAGAGTTGTTGCCTCATTCACATGGTTACAGATATGCTGATTTGAATTTCTATTAAAAAATGCCATAAAATATGTCGTTCAGCCCGCAATTGAGGACACTGAAGAAGCGAAGTGTACAATACAAGGTAATTTCACCCACCTTTTACAAAACAATCAAACTCTACTTTGTTACAAAGTAATGCTTCTTGCTGATAAAAAAAACACACACAAAGTAATGCTTCTCACAATTTAAAAATTCAGTGAAGACATGATGCAATTTCTTCATCTAATCCTCTTCAGTTACGAAACATTTTCCTAAAAGCATGTTTATGCAATTGGATCCATTCATGGAATTAGGACCTAAGATTTCTGTTCTTGGCTATATTCATTTCAGAATTTTTGGCTCAGTTTGCATACGCTCATGGAATATTTAGTTCATAGATTTCTTGACAGCATTGCATTAGACTGTGCCTTCCTTCCTAATTAAGTTTTTGGTTGAGATCTCTTGCATGTCTCATTCTTATCCTTGGCTTGGTCCCCCCCTATTGTATTGTAGGTGGGTAATGCTCTGGGGAATGCTAGCCCCAACGTGATGTAAACATTCTGTTACTCTCATCCCGAATTAAGGTTCTTGTCCTTTGCATTTCTTCCTTTTCCCAGCATCTCTGTAATTATTTATTTTGTTTTACCCTAAACCTCCTCCTTATCTCTTTGTTGCAGCTGCAGAGTTTTGATTTTGCTCACTGTACAGAAAACGAGTATTTTTGGCAGTTAATCACTTCCTGGCTCAAATGCAAATAGCATCTGAATTCTTATTAATAAGGTAATTTAGTTTACTCATGTTACAATTCAGTGAGGAATAACAAAAAGTGAATGTATCATAAAGTAGAAATAAGCCATAAAAACTTCTTATCATTCTTTGATGTGTTGCAGAAACATAAAAAGAATTACTGCTGTGAAGGGTACTGATTGCTTGTGTTAGAAAAGATATGTGCAAGTTATGACGTATATGAAGCTTCTTTTTTCGTGGCAGCTAATGATTTCACCGAGAACCATTAAAGCTAATGAGTAAATTTTTCATGGCTTTGTTTTCATCATGGTGTGGTGTTTTCTCTTTTGTGATTAAGATGAAAGTTGCAACCAAAAGGAAAGAGAGAAATGCGCACAACATAGATTGCTTTATTGGCTTTTATCAGTAAGTAATTATTTGTACCCAATTCCAAATTATGACCCTTTTTTTTCTTTTACTTTCATTCTGATTCGGGAATGATTCTTCGGGCAACGTCAACACCTTTTCCGTCAATGTTTACTGTGTAATGAATCGGGTGAATTCGGCCCATGCTTAATAAATCTTCAAATCCCACTCCCTTTTGGCATTGCCATGTTTTAGAATATTTCATGTGAGAATTTTGAAAAGTAGTTCTAATAAAGAATGACATAACTGTTATAGCGATGCAATAGAAAGAAAAGGACGTGCCAAAGTGCTTTGCTCATACACCTATGTTGATCCCTTTCACAGTATTTATTTTCGGACCTATAATTATGGCTCTCATTTAAGTTGTCAAATCTGTGTGCACCATTCAGGATGCAACTTCTCTGTATTAGAGGAACCCATCCATTTCAAATAAATGTTAATTTTTTTGTCTTTATTTCCTATAAACTATTTTATTTTATGCATGAAAGTTACATATATTTGAATTAAAAATGAAAAATTGCTGATGTGACAAAGATGGATCGGCAATTATATCATATGCAGTCCAGATAGAGACTGCAAAGATACTGTGGTCATTATGGTTCTAACTTTCACTTTTTTTACAACCTAAATGGAACCGAAAAACCGAAAAAAAGTGTTGAAAACTTGGAATTTGGAAAAGTAACGAGAAAGCAACAACTAAGAAACTTGCTAACACAAAATGGAGGCTTAATGGTTTTAGTTACAATAACAACACAATAACTAGGCTTTCTGTGCCAATCCCACTTGCCATTCAAAAATCTCTCCACCAATCTCCACGCTCTGTTGCGGAGAGTGAATCACAACTCCACCAACAATGCCACGTGCCATCCTCAAGATCGAAGCGTGGCGTAAACGGATTCTTGTCTTTCGCGTGGTTATTCTCCAAGAATCGTAGGGTTCCAACTAGGACCTGGTACTTATAAGGAGATGTACATTAAAACAGCATTTTTATTTCCTAAGACCTACGAACAATAATCAAAATGTTAAAAACCAAAACACCAAGAATTCTTTTTACTTGGGGGAGACAAAAAACTTTAAACCTGAAGACATTCTGGCAACGTGCCGTCTGGCTCTTGTATATTGTTATGAAAAAATGGCCATTTGATGAGATTCTCTGAGTCGTTTTTTCCTATCATGTTCCCACTTTTTTTAGCCATCACATTATTAACCACACTCCAGATAAGACGTGCGTGCTTCCTGCTTTCAAAAATGTTTACTGTTTATTTCATTTAACTATGCTGTTCATTCATGCTACTCTGTTTCCTCTCCCTCCACCACCATTGGATTGGCTATGCCTTGTAAAAACTATTTCTGGACTTAAGGAAATAGACTTAGTAATGCATATCAACAAAGTTTAGAACTGGGATTGGCGAGTGTAAATACATGAAATAAAGTGAAAAAAGATAACATGCTTCATCTTACATCTTAGAACATTTATTAATTTTGAAATCTTTAAAAGTGAAAGAATTTGAGTATATCTGAATTAGAGAGAAAAAAGAAATAGTAATGGGGTAGGAGAGGAGGGGACAGAAATTTAAAGTGGGGACAAGGGTTGACAGTTGACACAGTTATGTTTGTATTTGGTTAAGCAAAGAAAATGCTTTTGAGGGACACAAAAATAGCGACTCTATACTCTAAGGATGCCAAAGGGAAAGAGAAGTAGTGCCTGCTGGGGCTCTTATTTCCAAAAACTTCTTACTAAAACACTCTCTCATCATTCTTATCTTCGTTTAATTGCCTCATTTTCAAATGTTATTTTATTTTATTTTATATTTAATTTAATTGCAACTTTACTTCTCCTACACTAATTTGTATGTGGTTATGTCTTTCCTGTTTTGATCACTACATCTGTTTCTTTTAATGCTTCAGATTCTTTAATCACGAAAATAAATTTGAAATCTAAGGATCTGAATTCTCAGATTTGGATCTGAATTCAAATTTAAGAAAACATGTGGATATAAATATATATATATATATATGGTAAATTATAAAACATGTAACCAGATTGTGCAGAATTAAACTAGATGTTGTCGCACTCGATTTTCTTTCTAATATTAAGAGTTGTTAAAAGCTCCTGTTCTCTCAAAATATATGCATGCTAAGCAGAAGCAGAAGAGTAGGATATTAGAAATGAATTGGACATAATTTGTCTATCTTAAAAGGCTAACTTAAAGGAAGAGTTTGTTTATCCTTCATAAAGAGTATATATATTTTAGCACACCATCTTTACATGGGTATATAGCTTTTATATTATATTATATTATATATATATATATATATATATATATATATATTATATTGATATTCTTATACTTTTCTAATTTATTTAACAACACCTTCATTCTTTGATATCATTACACCACTTTCTTTTGATTTAAAATATTATACTGACACCTTATTAATATCTTATTCTACGCCATATGCAAACTCAAAACTCTTTAAAAAAACTAATATAATTTTGTTAAAGTAATTTATTGGTAGCTAGTCTCATTTTATATTAGGAGAGAATGTAATTTATTTAAGAAAAATTATAAGGTATAGAGATTTAATAAAATTATCTAAAATTTAGTAAAAAATAAAGGAATACGTGGTATTTGAGAAAGATTTTAATTTTATATATTAGATAATATCAGTTAAGATTTAGAGAAATTAGGACTTATAAAATGTATCTCTCACTATAAAGAAAGAAACTTAACTTGAATGTTCTTGTTTGAAGTTATTTAAACTTTGAACCTAGCAACGACGCTTATCATGGGGTTAGGTAAAAATTTTCCTACCTCCACACAATAGTTTATAATTTTTTTGAGAAATAACTATATCATGAAGAATAAGAGACAACAAGTTCAACATGAAGATGATAGTCATGTTATTACTATGCAACAAATTTTAGATACCATAAGGAATTACATCGTGAAAATAAAATACGGAGGCCAAACAACAAGCAAAAATAGCCCACACTGAGAAAGAGCGACACAAAGAAGGGGCTCGTGTCAAGCACAGGCGACTATGGAAAGAAGCAAAGATGTCACACCACTTAATGGAGAAAGTCATGCAAGCCCATGAGAAGTTACAAAAGACCAATGAAGAACTACAACAAGTCGTGCACATAGAGATGTTCGCCAAAGGTGGAAGGGAAAATCCTTACCCAATACACGTACACGCTCAAGCAAATCCACAACCCTTCTCTAGGGCGATCAACATCTGCTCGTAAGGATAAAGAGTTTTTATCTTAATAATTTTATATGTGAGGAATTGTTATAAATGAATTTTATATGAGTATCAATATCAATCAAAGATAAAATATTATTATGTTTTTCAAAATACAAAAGAGTGAGAAGGACGAACCCCAATCCTAATTTTTCCAATTGAATCAAACAACTTTTTGCTTTGCTTTATTTATGTTCTTGCAATCTCATATACAACAAACTTTTTATATTGTTTTCTATTTAGTGAATATTATACTTGAGAATTCAATCAATTGTTTCTTGTAGGTTCGATATCCGTCTTTAAGAACAAATTTATTACTTTTAACACGGTACACGTGCTGTAAAATAATCATCAGTACCCCCTCACTACATGGTGTCCAAGATCACACCATTTTCAAGACTAAGAGAACTAGATAGTATTAAATTTTTTTTTAGCACAAATGCCAATATTAGGTGGCTCAGATGTTGTATGATGCAAAATGTTCATAAGACATTCATATGCACCGCACTCCAATGGTTCAGATCGACTTTTCTAGCTTGGTTGGATTGATAAAAATGTTGACTATGTGATAAGTTTCAAATTTCAGTAATATTTCATATTAAAATATAGACACTTATGAGTATTAATTGCTAAAATAAGTATAAAATAACCCCTAATTTATGAAATTATACCTTTTTTACATATTTTGTGATTTTAATTTAAATAAGAACAATTTATTCCTAAATTTGTGTTAATTTCAAGATTCTAGGGAAGAATGAAGATGATTGGGCAAAAAGGAGAATATACAAAGCTAAAAAGGGAAAGTTGGAACGCACCAGCACTGACCAAAGCTCGCCTAAGCCAGACACCACCAGTGGATCTCACTCAAGCAAGCTCAATCTCGCTCAAGCGAGCTCCATCTCGCTCAAGCGAGCCCATTAACGCCCAAGTGAGAAGTCACTTAAGCCTAAGCGAGCCCATCCATAATCTTCTTTTCTTGCTCTCCTTGCTTGTATGTGTGACTAATTCTACCATTTGGGATTGAGAGTAATCTGTTCAAACTCTTATGTATTGAGGTGATATCTAAATATAATATTTTGTTTTAATTGATGATTGGTATTATCATCTTGTTAGCAATGCTTGTTCACCTTGATCTTGAAATTTAGATTTAACTAGAAAGTACTTCTAAGTTTATGACCCAAATGATAATGCTTAACATATTTGAATACTAAGAATAGATTTGAAATGTTAATTGCTATCAACGTCTTATTTTACTCATAAGTTGTTTTTAAAAATATGCGAGAAATTGATATTTAGGAGATATCTTAATAATTTTATATGCGAGAAATCGATATAAATGATTTTTATACGAGCATCAATATCAATCAAAGGACACAATATTGTCATGCTAATCAAAATACAAAAGAGTGAGAAAGATGAATCTCAATCACTATTTTTCCAATTGAAGCAACTCTTTGACTTGTTTTCTTATTAATCATTGTTATCATAACAAATCTCAACAAACTTTTATTATTCTGTGAGTCTTTTACTTGATTATTCAATTGTTCCTTGTGAGTTCAATATCCGTCCTTAAGGACACATTATTACTTCTGACAACGCGGTACACTTGCCGTAAAAAGTCATCAATATGTTCAGCTTGACTTTCAGTTAGGTTGGATTGATAAAATCACTAACTATGTTAAGCTTGACTTAAAGCTCAATTGAATTGATAAAATCACTAATTATATTTAGCTTGACTTCCAACTTGGTTGGATTGATAAAACCATTGCCTATGTTCAACTTGACTTCCAGCTCACCTGATTGATAAAATCGTTATCTATGTTCAGCTCGACTTCTAGCTCAGCTGATTGATAAAATTGCTAACTATGTTCAGCTTGACTTCTAGCTCTACTAGTTGATAGAATCACTAACTATGTTTAGATCAACTTCTAGCTTAGCTGGATTGATAAAATCGTTAACTATGTTTAACTTGACTTCCAACTTTGATGGATTAATAAAATTGTTGACTATGTTTAACCTCGACCCCATCTGGACCTGAACATTAAAAAGTTTACCTTATCAGGAACTATATACAAAAGCCACCTTATTAGACGGTATCTACAAAATTTTACCTTATCATAAGGTATCTACAAAAATTGACCTTATTAGGTAACATCTAGAAAAACTGACCTTATCAGTTGGTATCTACCAAAAACCGATGTTATCAGGTGATATCTACAAAAACTGACTTTATTTGGTATCTACAAAAATTCACCTTATCCGGTGGTAGACCTTATCAGGTGGTATCTATAAAAACTGACATTATCCAGTAGTACCAACCTAACTCTTTGACATTTGTTTAAAGTCTAACCCCTGTGTGACACAAGTAAGTTTGTTTTTCTTAACTTAGGCAGTTGTCGAGCCTTAACCCGTGTGGTAATTTGAATATGGACAATCAGTAAAACATTAAGAACAAACACAACCATATACTGTTTAATGTTTTTATGCGCGACCATAAATCTATCCCGGCACAACTATATTGTAATTTATTTCCAAGTTTTTCACTGAATAAACATCTTTGTCTCCTGCAGTTGAGGTTCAATGACTATTCACCAGTAGTTAGTTTGATCTCATATTAAGAGGAAGTGTAACTTATTTAAAGTCAGTTATATGTCTATTAATCATTAACAAATAGTTCCAATTAAATTTTCTAAAATCTTAACATAAAATAAAAGAATACCTACTTGTGATGCTTGAAATTTGTTGACAAAGATAGAAACTTTAAATATTAGATAATATTAGTTAAAATTAAAAAAAATAATAAAGAACTAACTAGGACTTATAAAAGTTCATCTCTCACTATGAACAATATGACTCAACTCTTAAAGTTATCTAATTTTGATAATGAGTCACTTTTAAATATTAAACTTAACAAATTTCTTGTTTGAAAAGAAATATTAAATGTTACACATCAATTTAAAATAACTAGAACAATTTTAGAATACTTGAATAGTTTTTTTTCTTTTATGTTAAGTTTTTTTTTGGGTGAATTCAGTCCAGTTTAAAAAGAAAATAATTACAATAATTTTTATCGATCATAAAATATTCAAACTTGGTAGCTGTAAATCACGTGAAATATGTACTATGATTCTTCCACGAAATTAGAAATTAAGGTTGCTTTCCATGAGGGACATGGCTTGCAAGTAATGCATATGCATAGGGATCAACCCGTAGAAGAATTGCATTTTTCATGCAAGTAATTAAATTGCTCACCTAATTCACCATCTTCTTATTCTGGAGGCCCTACCAAGGCTTCACCATCGGAGTGCTCGGGCCCAATTTAATGGATCATGTTACCTAACTCACTCATCATTTATCATTCAAACACACTTCAACTTTTAAGTAGTAAAACAAAATTTCAGTTGAAACTCAGATTCAATAGAATGGATTTCCTTGATAAGTTGAGTTCAATTCTCGCCCATGTAATAAATGTAATAAGGATAAAAACTTGAAATGTAATTAAAAGTTTAAGAAAAAAAGATTTGAAAGAAAGGCTTTGTGTGTGGGAGTGTACGATCAATGAATGAAGCATTGATACATGCAGTCCTTCTGCATATGCCTTTTCAACTTCAATGACAAATGTTTAAACTCACCTATATCTATATCTACACGTAATGCATTAGAACTAGGGTTATGTTATGGGCATTTCAACATGCATAGGTGGGAGGGAGTTTGGCCCTTTTGAGTGGACCACTTCACCATAATTGCCAAATTGACAAGTGCTACCAAAAAGAAAAGTCTTACCTGCAACTTTGAACTGCATTCGCATTGGACTTTCATACTCCATATCTATAGTCCATATCCATATATAGGACAGTGTGGGGGCACTTATGAATCATGAAAGACTCTACCTTGCTTTAGAATCATGACTAAATGCCAAACCTTTGGACTCCAAGATCATCTTTGTACCATTATTTCACAATTTTCAATCATCATAATATATATATATGTTTTGTAATTAAGTATCAATATGTATGTTGCAAAGAGAATTAAAACTAAATCATATCAGAGCACTAATTCCATTAATTTTGACTTTTGAGTTGATCCAATTAAGGTTCCAAAAGTAAATGGAGATGGTGATGTCAAAAGTTTATGGCGTCTCCAATGTATACGTTGGTTAAGTGGTAAATGATGACGGTGGTGTTTAAAAATGTTATAGGTTGGAAATTTCACAGGGAGAGACAGACATATTACGCAGAGAGAATTCTGATTTCTGACAATATTGACGCACGCTTGAAAGTTTCACAAAGGGCTATGATAAAAGTTCATTGGCTTTGGAAGGCGTCAAAAGCTAGCTAGATCTGACCAGTACTTCTACACTCCTATCTCACGCCAGTGTCATCATCCATTCCTTGCTCAAACAACAAAATTAAAGCACCACACACTCTTATATATACAAAAGAAAAGAAAGCTTCTTTCCTTTTTTTTGGTTATTTCTTTCTTTCTCATCATCCATTGCATTGCAGCAGATTCTTTCACCAATTTTCAGTGTCACTATTAAGTTTCAACAAGGGCATTCTTTACAAAGAAGTGCAAGGGAATTTCCTTCTTCTCGACCTGTGACTCCTTAATTTCTAGGATTGTACAAGTTGTTCACTGGAGCTTAGTAAAAGTGTCTCTCCTGTGCAACACCAAAACAGCAAAATCCAAAACAGATAATTTTAGGTATGAATATGCAACTCATCAGCAAGAGAATGACCAAATAACGAGACAGAATACGCAAGCTAGATCTGGCTAGCTAGCTAGGAATGGACCATAATAAGACAATTGAATGTATAGGTGTAAAGAATGAATTGGTCGTTATATGATACATAAATGCATATGTGGTGATGTCACAATCAGCTTTATTGTCTTATTGTGTCTTAAATATCTGATGTTTTTGCTTGTAAAACAAGGTATCAGTGCCCAGAATAAGAACTTAATGTATGCTAAATGGTTACAACGCAATCTGTTGATAATTAATTCGGACAATCAATGCAACAAGGCAATGTCAAATTAAATTTATCAAACCCTTATATGGTCCTCCTTCAATTCACATCCCTGTGCAGGCTGTGGAGTGCAGTCTGACTCAGTTGAATTGATTAGATATGAATATACAGAGATTCGACCAGAATAATTTTTTGAAGAGTTATTACTTTTTTTCTTAATATAACTACTAAAGGTTGTGTTACTTAATAAAATTATAAGATAAAACTAAATAAATTAAAAAATTACTCATATAATAAATTTACTTTCTAAATAACTTATTAATATAGTGTGTGTGTATATATAGTATATGAAGGGAGTGTGATATCATGGTTGGTATAGGATGAGTGCAGATTTTGCTGCTTCCATGATCCATTATTTGCTGCAGCCACGTGCATGGAGCTGAACCTCGTGTTTTCCTCCGTGCAAGTTTTTTCTATTCTGAGTTACTGTGTGCAGTAAGTACTGTTGCTATTATAGAGCAAAGTCCTTTATTTGTTTGCTTTTGTACCTTTGATCTTCTTACTCGCAATTCAAAATCACAATGCTCGCCTGTGATGTGAATGTACGTCATCCATTATTTCATCCCTGACTGGAAGTGGGTCTAGATATCTCTTGTTTTGATATGTGTAGTTTATGGATTCATTTCTCCAAATCATGCATTAAAAATGATACACAAAATGTTCAGGATATGTGTGCATTTATTATTTATTTACACTTTGAAACTAACCATTTCCTGCTCCCAATTGGGAGAAGAAAACAAGAGAATACTTGAATTATGTATATTTATACACTTAACATCAGTAGAATAGAAAACTAGGAGAAGATAAATAAACCTACTCATTATTGGAAAAAAAAATACAGATACAAAGAACACTACTGCACACTATTTATAAAATTAAAACAAACATAACAAACATCTAACTCCAATATAGTTTTGATTCTAAAATAACACATGGTGATCTGCAAAAGTAGATTTAAAAAATAATAGTTTTTATTCATATCACAATAAAAAAAAGTTATTAAATAAAAATTATTTTTATAAATAAAAATAAAAATTTGATTATTTAATGATTTTGCTAACTTAAGAAAATAGCAAAACTCATTGCAGAGAAAATATTAGTATTTAAAAAAATCATTGGATTGGATCAAATTATACAAGTGATATACTAAACCTGATTTACTGTGTAAGTTAAACTAATTGGTATCAATTCAATGCTAGAGTACAATTAAAATACTACATAAGTGCGAAAAAAAAAATCTTAAATTCCATTCTCAATTTTTTTTTATATCTCATTAGTTCGTTTATTTCTCATATATATATTTGAAAGATACTATATATTAGGAAAAATGCATTTTCACCCTTTATTTAAAAAATTATTTTGCAATTTTTTTATTGATATAATAATGATAATAATTTTATTATTATATTTTATATTTATTAAGATTTATGATTTTTATATTAATAAAAAAAAATATTTTGTGATTGTTATTTTAAAAGGTCCCAATGTATATATTAATCAAAATAAAGATACAGAGTATATTATTAGTTTAGTTGAAGACATGATGATGAATTTATTATATTTAGTTGGATAAAGAAAAATTGAATTACAATGAACAGTGTACATATAGTCTAAATTCAATAAGGTTTGAAAGTTACTAAATATGAACATAGTCAAAGAAACAGTTGTGGACAGAGAGTATAAAGAAGTAGCCTAAAGGGGAGCTAGGTTATATGCTAGTCCTATAACTAGTACACAGAGAGGAAGGGAAGGGTTTAGCTTTGAACAAGTTAAAGTTAATGGTGATGGAGGTGAATGAAATTAAGTGACATTGGTGTCATCATCTATGGTAATCTGTGCTTCACGCCACCTACCAGTGACTGTTACAAAAAACCATGCAATTGTTTCATGACATCATCATCTTAAACCCTCAGAAGAAGATGTAAGATTTTGTAACTTACCAATTTAGGCACCAATAGTTTTTATATGATGACAGAAGAAAACACACTGCACACAGTACTAATAATTATCCATATTTCTGCTAAGAAGAACGGTTAAATTAGGGCAAAATGTTTGAAGGAATTGAGTATTCTTGAAATACAAAATGATTTTAAGCATTGCAATACTTTATCTAAACTTTAAAGCAATTTCCTAACTTTGAAATGTCTCATATGTACTATCCTTCTAAGTTTGAAAAAATGTATATCTTCAAAAAAATTATATTAGTAATGTTACTCGAAATGATGAGACCATGTTCCTCTAAACAAAAGTTAAATTTCTTTCAAGAAATTATTCTTAATAAATAGCATTTCTTTATGTTTTTATAATTTAATTTTAACCATGATATTTGATTTTTCCATATACAATATTTACTCTGATTCCACAGTAAATTTAGAACAGGGAAGTTAAAGTTAAAAACATGCTTTGACATTTTAAAGTTCAGAAGGTCAAACTAGTTTTAGTAAAAAAAGAAAAAATAAAGCTATTGGTAGAGAAAAAGCTCCAAGAGAGAGCAATAGGTAGAGTATATGCAAAACTAAAAGTAAAAAATGAAAACTTCAGGAATCATATGCATATATGCATGTTAAGTTAGGGAGAGAGATTGGTGAAGACAAAGGAAGAGAGGTGACATTTTGTCTGGAATGTTCTTTCTGAAAACTAAAACCAAACTTTTAATTTTAATTTTAAGAAGATGTTTCCAAAAATATATTTTAAGAGAAAGAAAAAAAGTAAAATCTAGATTATAAATTTGAAGATTTTCATTCTGAAATATATTTTTAAGAATTTTTTGAAATACATCATTTAGAAGTTTTTTAATATATTATTATTTTTTCAGAAAACTAAATAATTTGGAAAGGTTACTTTTACATTCTACTTTGGCAAATTCTTCCTACACCTAATATTTTGAAACTGCACCCTACACAATTTTAAATCTGAAAATGCCCTTCATTCTGAAAATAAAAATCCAGAATTTATACATTTTAGAAAAATAGATTCGAAAAAAATTATTATGTTTCAAAAATAAAAATCTAAAATTAAAATGTATATATTCCAAAAAAGTTATATCTAGAAGAGATTATTGTGTTCCAAAAATAAAAATAAAAATAAAATTAATTATTTCATTCCAGATAAAAAATCTGTAATACCAAAAGTTTGTTCTCGAAAAAAAATCCAGAACATATTATGAAAAAGGGTCTGGAATGTAGTTTTATATATACCTCCATTTTACTTAAGGAAATTTTCGTCTTTTCTTATTGAAAGCAGTTGTATGGTGCAGAAATTAATTGTCTTCCACTTTAATAAGGAGGTGCAATAAACAATTAAGAAGAAAAAAAATTGCCAGTCCTTTAAGGCTTTTTGTGTCCCTTTATTTCTTTATTTCCTAAGCCTTTTCTTAATATCATGGGCCACGGCCCATCTAGTTTTGTTTTGTTTTGCTACAATTTTGTAGTTTTTAGTCTTACAGAAGCCACACCTGTCCATTATGTTGGTGTTTTGGTCATTTTTTGTTCTCTACAACTATGCAATTTACCCTGTTATCCATGACTACTCTTTCAACACCTGTTAGTTTTTTTGTTTTATTTGTCTTTGTATCTGTTGCAATTTTCTCCCCCTGTTCTCTGTACTAGGAACACTATCGCAGCCTCACTCTTTTATTTTCCACCCTTGTCCTAGGTTTTTCTTCTTCTTTAACATATTGCATTGTATTAAACATGGAACACACAGAGAAATATAGAAAACAGTTGAAATTGGTTGGATAATTAAAGGTTTTGAGATTAAATGTTTGATGATAACAAAAATTTAGAGTAAGTAATTTATTTTTCACTAAAAAGCCTTGTTTTTTTTCACTTTATGAACATTTTTTCTTATGTTTAAACTTTGGACTTTGATGGGAGAAGTTCAACAAGATCTGGATGATGTTTATGTGTCTGCCACACTATTTGTACACTTTTTGGGTTATGATCTGATGAATTTTGGATTCAGTGCTATGTAGCACATTTATGTGTCTGTACACTATTTTTGGATTATGATCTGATGAATTTTGGATTCAGGGTTATGTAACACAGAATACAGACACTGACATGACACAGATACAAAAATATGTAAAATTTTTAAAATGTAGGACACAGAGATATTATTTATATATTACATAATTATAAATTATATAAATTGAAAATAAAGATTTATGTGCATAAGTATATTCCAGATTATTTTTTAAGCAGAAATTGATAATAAAGATTTATGTGTATAAGTATGTTATAAATTTTTTTTTTCACGAGGATTTGTTTCTTATTTTTATAATTATAATAATAATTTATATAATAATTATTTTTTTATAAAAAAGTTAATGTATTTTTTTTTTTTAAATTGTGTTAGAACCGTATTAGAATTGTCAGAAATCTAACAAATACTTTTTGAATTGGACACTTCACAGATACATGTCCTCCAGGTATCATACGAGTGTCAGTATACAATACGAATATCGAATACGAGTGTCGGTATCCTATACGAATACTTTTTGAATTGGACACTTCACAGATACATGTCCTCCAGGTACAATACGAGTGTCGATATAGAATACAAATATCGAATACGAGTGTCGGTATCCTATACGAATATCGACAATCTAACAAATATTTTTTGAAACGAATACTTTTTGAATTGGACACTTCACAGATACATATCCTCCAGGTACAATACGAGTGTCGATATAGAATATGTCCTCCAGGTACAATACGAGTGTCGATGTATACGAGTGTCGATATAGAATATGTCCTTCAGGTACAATACGAGTGTCGATATAGAATACAGGACACGTGTCCTTTAAGGTGTCATACGAATGTCGATATCCAATATCATCGATATGTGTCGTACGAATATCGAATACCGATGTGTCAGAATTTTTTTTTTTGAGTTCTTTCAACAGCTATAACAAAATTTAGATTAAAATAATCTTCCTAATCAAATAATACAAAAAAAAACACACACGTCCGTACACATGATCTTGGATATGCGGATAGAAGCCGAAGAAAAGAAATAAAAAAATTAGGACATATAATTATTAAAAAACATAAATTTCGATAAAAATAATAATAATAAAGACATATAGTCATTAAAAAAACATAAATTTCGAAAAGAAACAATAATTTCTTATTAATTTATACATTTATTAATATAATAAAATAAATATATAGTATAATATTATTAAAATAAAAATTACAATCAGATACACTATAATACATTCACTTTTAAAAACTTTACTATTCCTCCTTTATTTCTTTTCTTAATATATTTTTTTTTATAATAAAATAAACTATGAATATAATATTATAAAAATAAAAATTTCAGTAACATCTACTATAATTATTTTAATCTCATTTATTTTTTCTAATAAAATAAATAATTAATATAATATTCAGTCACATGAATTTACATCTACTACAAAAAATTTAATCTCACCTCAAATTATCAGTCTACACATTTTTTAATCTCACCCCAAATTATTAGTAAAGTCTACTACAAATTTTTTAATCTCACCCCAACTTCCAACATATATATAGTGAAGTGAATATTCTTTATTCTCTTTTTACATTTTATCTTAAATGATTTCCTCCCAACAGTTCGTTTCTCATCTAAAATTTGTAAAACATAATAAATGAGATATTTTCTCTTCTATTTTGTTGTAGTTGAGAAAACAAAAAAAAATGTAGAGAGAATATGTTAAGGAATGCAAATACTTGACATAAATTACATAAAACATTGAACAAAAATCTATTATTCTGCCACGACCATAGAAGATAGCAACGAGTGGCCATTTTATTCCATTTGCATGGATGGATGCATGCATTATGCTCTGCATTTTCATACATTCCATCTCCCTACTTAGGATCACTAGCAACATACAACACAAACCACAGAAAAGAAAGAAAAAAAAACTCAGCCTCGATCAAGCTTAATACTACTCCTTTTCTTGCTTCTTCTAAACCTCACACACACTCATGCATCAGCACGAGGATCACTTTGCGGCAGCTCAAATGGGAAAAAGAAACTTTCCTTTCTGTCGAAGATTTTGTTCACAATTTCCGAAGGATAGTTAAAGGCCAACTCCTTAGCAAGGTCGTCCATGGAGCTCACAATGTTGTCCTTCCCTGTTGCACACAATAACTACCTTAAACTTTAAAATAAACTAAAAACCAAATGTAGATGCATGCATAGTATAATTAGTACCAGCAAATGTAAACTTCTTGTTGTCTCGAGCATTAATCTCGAAGGAAATAATCTGGAGATTCTCTTTCCTGGAAGAAAAGGTCACGAAGGGGTGACCAGGAGGAACAACAAACAGCATTCCTGGCTTCAGGTCGGCACTGATCCTATGGTTTGAGGGGCTACTCTTTTCATGCTTTGAGTTTGACCTTGATGAGATGTGGGGACATACAATTTGAAGATGCCCTTTACCATCGATCACCAGTGCTATCTTCGTTGCATGTGAGTTGTAGTGAATAGTACTCATAGATTTCTATATAAAAATATAGAGTTTTAATGTAGTGCATGAAAAAACCAATATAGCTATTGTCAAAATGTAACTTATCTGTAAATGGATAATAAATTAGAGATTAGTGAATGAGATAAAGAATAAAGGAAGTTGAGTTGGTATTATACCATGGTGATGTTGGTAAAGGAAAGCATGATATTGAGTTTTTCAAGGAGACTCCTGGAATCAGGAGGACCAACTTCAGTTAGACGACCATGACGGTTGGAGAAAGTGGGAGGCTTGGTGAAAAGATTGAATTCAGCCGTTGATGGGCCACCAAAGGGCCACCAAGAGGTTTTCTTGGGGGCCATCTCCTGCACCTTTTTTCTGCTTATTTCGAAAATACTTCCCCCATTCTGTTGATTGAAAAGCTTCTCTAACTGTCCTTTTGGGCTCTGTAATTAATTTCTCATTTTAGCAGAAAGTAGGCAAAACGCAACAATTACTTAGAATATAGTATAACGAAGCATATATATATATATATATATATATATATATATATATAGGTAGTAGGGTCTACTTGGAGCGCAGCTTGGAGCACATTCCAGCCGAATGCTGATAGGAACGATTCTGGGTCTCGTCCTCCAGGCCCGAAAAATTCCTACATCACAATTTCCTTAGATTAGCTTATATAAGTGATCATGTGTTCATTTATCAATTATCCATGATCATGTATGTAGTGAGAAGCAGTAACCTGAAATTTTCCAGGAGTGGAAACAGGTACATGGAGCATGGCAAGGAAGAGCTTCTCATTCTCATCTCTGTTAACGATGTATAGTGGGGTGCCTGCCGGTATCGCCAACATGTCTCCAGATTCAAGGATGAACTTTTCTGTTTCACTTTCCTTCACCCACCCAAGTACGGCTCGCCCTACCAGATACCAAACAACAAATCAAAGTTAGAAATTTCAGAAATTGTACAGTATCCACCACTACATGTGAACATGCAATAAAAAAGGACAAAACAAAGTTAATAACGAATAACAGAAATTAAAAAAGTATACCCTTGATGTTGAACAAAACAACATCAGAATCAAAGTGACGTGGAGCCACGAACGTGTGCGGTTTAGCTTCTACAATGGTTAAACGGATATTCTCAATGCCTTTGAGAAGTTCGGATTTCTCAGTGAACTTCTTCAGAAGCCGAATTCTGCCATCTTCTGTTTCGAACTTGGTGTCAAAATCCCTATCTTCTTCAAAAATGTAGGGATATTCTTCTTCCTCTTCCCCTCCTTCCTCTACTTGTTCTTCTTTCTTTTCACTGCTTTCCTCCTCCTCCTCGTGCTCTTCAGAGCTACCTTCATGCTCATGAATTTGCTCTTCTATTTGTTTCTCTCGCTCATGCTTCAGACCATGGTACTCGTCACAACTTCGAAGACATATGAGCTTGTCATCCTCAGAGTATTTCTGCTGCTGTAGGCACTGGTGCTTGCATGTTTTGAGCTCAGGGTCCCCTACTACCTTGGTTTCTTTCTTGGCCAAGGATAGGTTTGAGAACAAGGCCAAGAGGAAGAAGAGAAGGATAGGTAAAGAAAGGTTGATTTTCATGGTGATGGTGTGGAGTCTTTGAGATGAAAGGGAAGGGCATTGTGTTTGTTTATATGAAGGGAAAGAGCTATGAATGGGATAGGAATTGCATGCAGTTGGACATGTGTAATGTACGTGTCTCTTAGCAAGCAAGCAAGATAGGTAATTGATGCCAAGTAGAGGTGGGAGGGCGCGGATACATACAAAAACCATAAGCAGATAAAACTCTTTGCTTTTTTCATACTCCTATTTTCCTACGGAAATCATGCAGAGAGACACGTACCCCAAAACGAAATAATGAATCACGTGTTGGGAAGATTATCAGAAGGAAAAGTTAATTTAACACCAAAGACAAATAACATCTACTTGAAACTATTATAAGAATGTAAAAATATTTTAACTTCAAAAATAAATTAAATATAATTAAAATAAGTGAATATTTTTTATTATTTAAAGTCTGAATCTATCACCCCCCTTGTATACTGACATATAGAAATATTATACTTTCACACTTACATTTTCTCTTACTTCTATTTTATAATTTATATTAATAATAAAATATTTCATTTAACTAACAAAGATAAATATATTTTTTTTAAAATAAAATAATAATATTTTTATTATCAAAAGTTAAGAAAAATTAATAATGTAAAAAAGTATCAGAATATTATCACTTATATCACTTATGTTATTGGAAAAAAATATCATGTAAAATATTTATATTTTGTACTATTCTTGTTTAAAATGTTATGGTGTTTTTAAATTAAATTTTTTTAAGAGGGTAATTATGTGGTAAAGTCGTCTTTTTACATCAAAGCGTTTTTGTGTAAGAAGACAACTATTTGGTAAAGTTGCCCTCTTAGAAGAAAGCATTTCGTCAAAGAGGAACGTTTTACCTTATAGCCACCTTCTTACACAAAGTGCTTTGATGTAAGAAGGCGACTTTACAATATAGTCATCCTCTTAGAGGCTTTTTATTACCCTTACTCAGAGCGCGTCAGTTACGCTTTCATACTTCCTTTGTCTTCTGATGCTTCATTTTCCTCTTCTTCTATGTACTTTTTCTTCATTTTCCTCGAGCCATTGTCTTCTTCCATTGAATAAGTTGTTTTTGAGCTCTCTAGTTCTTCTTCACTATTGCTTTTTTTTTTCTCTCTTATTTGTTTCTTTTATGCCATTGCTGTGAAGGTCACCACATTCCTAATGTTTCATTGCCTTCAACGCGGTTCTTTGGGTTTTCATTATGCCTCCATTTGCTCTGTTGTTGTTGTCGTCGTTGTCGCCGCTCTTCACCACCACCATTGCCTTCACAAGGTTGGTGGTGTTTTAAATTTTTTAAATTTTTTTAAATTTTTTTAATTTTTTTAATTTGTTTATTTTTTATTTATTATAGTTTGTATTTTTTAAAATTTAAATTTATATTATTTTTTTTAGGTTAGAATAGAATTATTAAATTATTAGATTGTAGATAGATTTATATTATTTAATATTTATAATTAATTTAATGATTTTTAATTTGTATATTTAGTATTTGTTATAATTTGTATTTATTATTAATTTATATTACGTTAGTTGTTAGGTTAGAATAGAATTATCGTGTTGGTATTGAGTCTGAGGGTGTTCGACCCTCGGCAATTGATACGTGTTGGTATTGATGGCGAGGGTGTTCGACCATCGGCAATTGATATATTTTGGTATTGAGTCCAAGGGTGTTCGACCCTCAACAATTGAGTGGTATTGAGTCTGCGGGTGTTCGACCCTCGATCAACGTGAGATTTCACACTCATTAGTAAACACATGAATGACTATTACAGAATATAATGGATCGAAATTGGATTAATTTTTTTTCGCATAAGTGATGAGTACGAAAGAGGAGTAGAAGAATTTATACAATTTGTTCAACGTAACATGAATAATAGTGGTCATGATGCGGCAAAAATTAGGTGTTTGTGCGTTAACTGTTTGAACGAAAGGAGACTGGATGTTAAGAAAATCAGGGAACACCTTCTATGTGATGGGTTTCTTCAATCTTATACAACTTGGACATGACATGGTGAATTATTAAATTTACCATGTGTTTTCGTCACTGAAGAATATGTGGGGTCCACCATGGATGATGCAGTACATGGTGAAGTACATGATGATCGATTGGAGGACATGATTCGTAATGTGGGAGCTGAGACTTTTGCAAAAGCGAATGGACATGGAAGTATGTCAAGCGATGCAGAGACTTCATTGTATCATTGATCAACTAACTTCACACGGTTGTCGGTGGTTTTAAGATTGATGAATTTGAAATGGATGGACTGATAAAAACTTCACGGAATTGCTTCAGCTGTTGAAGGATATGTTTCTAGAGGGAAAGTACTCTACTTAATTATAATTATGAGGCAAAAAAAGATTCTTTGTCTGATGGGTATGGAGTATAACAAGATACATGCATGTCCTAAGGATTGTATATTATACAGGAAGGAATTTGAATTGTTGAAAAGTTATCCGAGGTGTGGGTTATCGCGTTATAAGTTGAAACAAAAAGATGATGATACTATTGAAGAGATAGAAAAGCATGGACCTCCAATGAAGGTTATGTGGTATATTCCCATCATTCCAAGGATGAAGCGTTTGTTTACAAACCCAAATGATGTTAAGAATCTTAGATGACATGTAGATAAGAGGAAATGTGATGGCATGTACCGACATTCAGCTGATTCTATTCAATGGAAGAAATTTGATGATGAGTTTCTAAAGTTTGGTAAAAAATCAAGAAATATCCGACTTGGTTTAGCTACAAACGGAATGAATTTGTTGGGTAATATGAGTACGAATCACAGTTCATGGCCTGTTTTACTAGTTATTTACAACTTACCTCCTGGATTGTGCATGAAGCAAAAATACATTATGTTCTCTATGATGATATCTGGTCCCCTTATTGAAGATTTGAAGTTAATGTGGGATCATGGTGTTGAAGTATTTGACATATTTGCTAATGAAACTTTCAAAATGCATGTCATGTTATTTTGCACCATCGATAACTTTTCGACATATGGTAACTTATTAGGATATAATGTTAAGGGTCATAAAGCATGTCCAATATGCGAAGAAGACATTAGTTCTCCATAATTGAAGCATGGAAGAAAGACAGTATATATATCTTCGACATCAGAGGTTTCTTAGAAGTCATCATCCTTACCGAAAGATGAAAAAAACCTTTAATGGACATCAAGAGACTGGTAGTCCACTAACTCCATTAACTGGTGTTGAGGTTTACAAAAAGGTAAATAACATAGAACACACCTTCGGTAAGTCGAAAAAGAAGTCACCTGTGAAAAACATATGGAATAAAAAATCAATCTTCTTTGATTTTCCGTACTAGTCGATGTTAGAAGTCAGACATTGTATAAATGTAATGCATGTTGAGACGAATGATGGTCTAAATGCTCGTTTAAATTTGATTGAGATAAACATACGAGGCAAGTTGACACCGATAGAAATGGGTAAGCATACATATTTGCCCCTAGCCTGTTACATCATGTCAAAAAATGAAAAATAAGTTTTTGTCAATGTCTAAAGGGTGTGAAAGTGCCACAAGGACATTCCTCAAATGTGAAGATTCTAGTGTCAATGCAAGATTTGAAGTTAATTGGGTTGAAGTGTCATGATTGTCACATCTTGATGCAACAGTTGCTACCGGTAGCTATACGTGGGATCTTACCAAAAAATGTTAGACATGCCATAACCCGTCTGTTCTCATTCTTCTCTTCCATTTGTTCTAAAGTCATTGATCCATTAAAATTAGATGAACTTGAAGATGAACTTGAAGATGAAATTGTTGTTATCTTGTATGAATTGGAGATGTTGTTTCCTCTATCTTTTTTTGACATCGTGGTTCATCTGGTAAGAGAGGTTAGATTGTGTGGACCAGTGTACTTACGATGGGTGTATCCTGTTGAGCAGTATATGAAAAATTTCAAAGGGTATGTGAAAAAACATTATCGTCCAGAAGCTTCAAGAATTGAAAGGTACATAGTAGAAGAAAGTATTGAATTTTGTTCAGAGTACATGTCAAAAGCAAATACAATAGGTCTTCCAGCTAACTCATGGCACCATAGGCGTTCTACAAGTAAATGTTTACATGTGTACATGTGGTAAACAAATATCAATAAAAAGTCTTGCAAGCACATTTGTATATATTGAATAACACAGATGAAGTTATACCTTACATAGATGCTCATAAAGCCATTGTGAAAGAAAATAACCCAAGACAACTAGAGAAACGAGTCTTGATGAAACATAATATAACTTTCATGCCTTGGTTTAAAGACGAGGTATTAAAGGATTCAACGGCATCAAAGATCTTAACCTGGGTTGCTGCTGGATTGAAGTTTGATGTCATTTCTTGTACAGGTTACGAAGTGAACAATTATATATTTTACACGAAGTCTATGGATGAAAAAGAGTATAGTTCAAAATTCTAGTGTTACTCTTGAAGCTAAGTCAATTCAGTTTTCCACTTCGAAAGATACAATTCCTGTACTTGGATCAATGGCATACTAAGGGTTAATAGAAGAGATATGGGAGGTTGACTATACTAAGTTTTTCGTTCCAGTTTTCAAGCATAAATGAGTTGACAATAGAAGTGGGGGTTAAAATTGAAGAATTCAAGAGCTAGATGCAAAAGATGATAAGAACGGGTTAGATGGGGAAGGAAGGGAGGTCAGAAAGTGACTTTTAGAAGAACAAAGGAGAAATAATCATAAACAAGAAGCTTTACTACTGCAGAAGGTGAGCTAAAGATGGTTGAAACAGGGGACTTGAATACAAGATATTTCCACTCGATAATTAAATGGAGAAGAGCAAAAACTAGTATTAGTAGAGTGAAGAATGAAGGCCAATGGTACGATGAGGAGGGTGTGGTAAAGAAAAAAAATTAGAGAATTCTTCAAACAAAGGTATCAGAAGTGGGCCTAGATTTTCTTTCCCCAGGGTAATTGGATTCCATTTTTTTCTTTTTAAGCGTAGAATACACGTATAACCACTTACATTATTCTAGTCACTTGACTTGGTACGAGGTTTGTTTGTTGCTGTTGAAACTGGTTGAAAAAGGGTACCAATGCATGGACCTTCCGTGAGAAGACTGATATTTTATGTAAAAAAATAACCTGGCATGGAAGAACCCAAATTATAAAATCACTACAACAATAACAATCGAAGGGCTTCTTCTTTTTTCCCTCTTTCACTCATTTTAACAATTTAAGTCTGTGACGTAATATGACCATCACAATCATTATCTTTAATTTATTTTTTTCATTGCTCATAAAAAAAATTGTTGGGGGAAAAGGTTGCTAGCAGAAATGTCTAAAATGGTAAAATTGCAAGTGATTCATAACTCCTACAAATGATAACATTAAACAATGAAATCTTATAACTATTTGTGGTGTGTGTTCGCTACGAATTTACTTGGAACAAAGCAACATCTCCTTAAAGTTCATCACCCTTCTCTACTATTATAGGAATATGTCTAGGACCAACTGCCAAAAATGAATAACAAACAGGATAAGATACTCGACAGATTTCTGAAAAAAAGTTTAAATGTGTATCTATCTTCTTCAATCCAGAACTTTGAAATAACATGCATGATATTTAATAGAAGTAAAATATATAAGATTGGTTTGTGTTAATAGAAGTAAGTAAAATATATAAGATTGGTTTGTGTTAGGTCTCTAGTTGATAAAGTATAAACTTGGTCAATTTGACTATATTTCTTAACATTATTGTCCAGTTTCTCTTTACCTTTTATTTTTCTAAATGTTGGTAGAAATAGGTTTGTAACCCGACAAGTTTGATTTTGAGTGAATATATATATATATATATATATATATATATATATATATATATATATAATTCAAATGCAGCCAACCTAAGCTACAGTTTCTCCTAATTCCAGGAATAAGAGTGTGAGGATTAATAATATGAGTCTCGTTTGAGAAGTGATGAGGTTTCCATGAGCGATTGTCTTAGGTTGTTTATATGTTGTGATGAGTCTACAAGATTGAGAGTAGAAGGAAATAGGTAGATTCAATAGGAGGGAGAATACGTTCAACTACTTACAACAATCTTCATAAAAGTGTTTTGGTTTGGTGTGGTGAGGTTGGCTAGAAATTAGAATGGAACTTTTCCAATATTTTGAAACCAATTTTTTATTGAGTCCTTTTTTTTTATCAGCAACAAATTAATGAAATAAAAAGGACACTTCAGGGGTGTCTCAACCCTTATACAAAGAAAGTCATCTAAGATACAATGCATAAAATAAAGCAATAGAAAAAACAATACAAAGTTTAGCTAGAAAAACATCAGCTTGAAGCATCGCATGTATCCTAGAAAAACAGAGATACCTACACCTGGATAAAAAAACAGCATGTGCTGTCACAAAAAGCCCAATCTGCAGTTTTTAAGAATACCTATGTTGCAGAAGCCACCGAAAACAAAACTTCTCCTACCTTATTGAATATTATCTACTCACTTCCCCCTTTCACCGACTCCAAATAGCATATCAAGGGTGGCATCTCATAGTCCACTGTCATACCTTGTTTTTGATTCCAAGTCTTCCTTTCTAAACTTTCCTCTGAATCTGACATACCAAAAACATCAAAAACTCTAATTCCCCTCTGTTTAGGCACCATCATGACTTCAAATGTTCCTCCCTCACATCTTTCGCCCTGCTTAACTCATCTGCTATGGTTTAGGAGCAACCCCCTGTGCCCTGAATCAGACTAAAAAAAAAACTAGATTTGTCACACTTTTGTATTGGAAACATCTTGCTAGGTTCTGCCATGGAGATATGATTGCCATCACATGGTTTCTGGCTCCCCTACAAAGAAGATAGAATTAGCATTTTATACATTGGACAGGGTTTAGATGCCACTCCGCAAGAGAGTAATTAAAAGACCGCATCCTATGTTTCAT
>Ga0123342_1001485_pt1 | contig 39478 bp, 19 predicted proteins | sample Turbeawhitnodule_FD_89960 | JGI IMG/M metagenome (GOLD analysis project Ga0123342, IMG submission 89960) | Root nodule microbial communities of legume samples collected from Mexico - Turtle bean Mexico white nodule | ecosystem: Host-associated > Plants > Roots > Nodule | place: Mexico: Nepantla...
AAAATGACGAGGCCAACCACTATGACGGAGGAGCAGTGGGATGAGATGGATGAAAAGGCATTGTCTGCAATCCAGTTATGCTTGTCCCGTGAGGTGTTGCGTGAGGTCATCAACGAGAAAACTGCAACAGACATATGGAGTAAATTGGAGTCTCTATACATGACCAAAAGTCTTACAAACAAACTCCGGTTAAAGGAGCGACTCTTTACACTTTGAAGGTACTCCCATTCAATCTCACCTTGATGAATTTAATTTCATCATAATTGATTTGGAAAATTTGAATGTTAAAATTGATGATGAGGATAAAGTCGTTCTACTTATTGTTTCTCTACCACCCTCGTATCGACAATTCAAAGAAATTATGTTATACGGTAATTATCTTACCTTAAGTTTTGATGATGTCAAGACTAATTTACTAGCCAAAGAAAAATTTGATACTGAAATTTATTCCGGAAGTTCTGGTGAAGGATTAGTAGTTAGAGGGAGAAACCAAGAGAAATGTAGGAATAATAAATATAAATCTAGGTCAAAATCTAGAGGCAGGAAAAAATAAGCAAGATAGAGAAGATAAGGGAAATGGTAAACAACCAGAAAAATCTGTCGAAGCCAGTATTGTTAAAACTGAATCTGATGGGGATTGTTTTGTAGCTTCCAACACTGAACAAGGGTCTAAAAATGAATGGATTCTTGGTTCTAGTTGTACTTTTCACATGTCTCACAATAGAGATTGGTTTACCACATATGAACCAGTTTATGATGGTCTTATTTTGATGGGAAACGATGCTCAATGCAAAGTTTTTGGTGAAGGAACAATCAAAATCAAGACACATGATGAAATTGTTAGAACTTTAATAGGTGTCAGATATGTCCCTGAGTTGAAACGGAATCTCATTTCCTTAAACACCCTTGAATCTCATGGGCGTAGATACTCAGCTGAAGGTGGAGTTTTAAAAGTGTCTAAAGGAGCTCTTGTGTTACTAAAGGCAATTCGATGTGATAGTTTGTATGTGCTGCAGGGTTCAACAATTACAAGTTTTGCAGTTGTTGCTTCACCCAACAAAGATAACACCAAGTTGTGGCATATGAGATTAGAACACATGAGTGAGAAAGGAATTCTAATCCTCAAGAAGAAGGGTCACCTTGGTAACCAATGTACTGGAAAGGTTGATTTATGCGAACATTGCATTTTTGGTAAATAGAAGAAGGTTAGTTTTTCTAAAGCCATACACAGAACCAAATGTACTTTGGATTATATTCATTTGGATCTTTGGGGTCCGTCAAAAGTTCCCTCCATAGGTAAATGTCGTTATATGATGACAATTATTGATGATTTCTCATGAAAACTTTGGGTTTATTTTCTCAAACATAAGAATGAAGCATTTTTCACTTTTAAAGAGTGGAAACTATTGATTGAGAATCAAACTGGCAAGAAGATAAAGAGGCTAAGGACAAACAATGACCTTGAGTTTTGTTCGAATGAATTCAATGATTTTTGCAAGAAGGAAGGCATTTCCAGACACCTCACCATCCCAAGGACTCCACAACAGAACGGGGTTGCAGAAAGGATGAATAGAACTATCATGGAGAGAGTTTGTTGCATGCTCTCCCATTTTGGTTTGAGAAAATCTTTTTGGACTGAAGCGGTTTCAACGACATGTTATCTGATAAATCGCCCTCCTAACAAATCAATTGATTGCAACATTCCAGAATAAGTTTGGTCAGGTAACCCTGTTGATTATTCTAATATTAAAATATTTGGTTGCCCTGCTTATTCTCATGTGAACAAGGGAAAATTAGAACCTCGTGCTAAGAAGTTTATTGCACAAGAGATGGGTGAAGAAGGTGAACCCAAGAATTACTCTGAAGCTATCTTTAGTGACGACTCAACAAAGTGGATTGCTGCTATGCAAGAAGAAGTTAAGAGTCTTCTAAAAAACGAAACATGGGAATTGGTGAAGTTACCATAAGGAAAACGAGTCATAGTTGCAAGTGGATCTTTAAGAGAAAAGAAGGGATCCCTGATGTTGAGAGTACAAGGAACAAAAAAAGATTTGTTGTAAGAGGTTTTGATCAAGAGGAAGGTATTGACTTTAATGAAATATTTTCTCTTGTTGTTCGTCATACTTCAATACGTGTATTACTTGCTTTAGTTGCCTTGTATGATTTGGAGCTGGAACAATTAGACGTGAAAACTGTTTTTCTTCATGGTAATCTTGAGGAAGAGATTTACATCCAGCAGACTGAGGGATTCGTTGTTCCTATAAAGGAGGACCATGTATGTCATATGAAGAAATCTCTCTACGGCTTGAAGCAATCACCAAGACAATGGTATAAGAGGTTTGATTCTTTCATGGTTTGACATGGCTGCTCCAGAAGTAGCTATGATAATTGTGTCTATTTTTAAAAGACATTCGATGGGTCATTTATATACTTGTTGTTATATGTTGATGACATGTTGATTGCCGCAAGAGTTAACAAGTTAAAGGTTCAACTTAGTAGTGAATTTCATATGAAGAACTTAGGTCATGCCAAGAAAATTTTAGGAATGGAGATCAACAGAGATCGTCAAGCTGGAAAACTTTTTCTATCACAAAAGAAGTATGTTCTTAAGATGTTTGAAAAATTTGGAATGCAAGATTGCAAAGTTGTTAATACTCCATTTGTCGCCCACTTCAAGTTGTCATCAGATTAGTGTCCAAAATCAGACGAGGACAAAAGGCGCAAGTTATATGTCCCGTATTCAAATGCAATTGGAAGTCTCATGTATGCTATGGTATGTATTAGACCTGATTTAGCTTATGTTGTTAGCAGTATTAGCAGGTTCATGCATAATCCAGGCAAGGCACACTAGAAAGTCGTTAAATGGATACTTTGTTATCTGAAAGGTTCTGCAGCTCTTGGTTTGGTATTTGATCAACATAAAGCCGATCCCAAAGGAGCAGTTGGCTATGTTGGTGCTGACTATGGTGGTGATTTAGATCGGAGAAGGTCACTTTTAGCCTACATTTTTACCCTATGTGATGCAAACCAAGCCCACAAGGAGATGACCAAGGATGATAAAGTACACAAAGAGAAGTCATCTCAAAGTAGAGACCTCACCAGAGGGAGAATTGGACAAAGACCAAAGCATCTAAAGTTCTTCCTACTGGTCTTCTTAATGATTACAAATATGTTATAAATAATTGGGCTCACTTTGGGGGTCCAAATAGCAAATATAAGCTAGAATAAGGTACCTTTAGCATAATAAGGGGTGTGGGTAGCATTTTAACTTGTTCTTAGCCCATTTGAAGGCATTTTGACCTAATTTCTAGAAGGACAAGCCTAGGATGCGGGATTGACTTAGTCAAACCCTAAGGCTACTCATTTTTTCCCTTTTCCTATCCTACCCCTTTAGCTTGTTCTCCAAGGCTTCTTCACCTATAAATAGGAAGCCTACATAGTGTATTTTACAAGTTGAATGAAATAGAGAAAAGTTACTCTACACATATTTGTGTGTGAATGATTAGTGAGGTTTGTCCTCTTAGTCTTATCTTGTGAGTTATTGAGAACTCTCAAGTGGCGGCATCCTTCACTTATCTTGGAGTCATTTCACCATCCAAGTGGCGTGCAACCATTCTCAAATTCCATTTCTCATAAGTTTCCTTTTCCTTCCATTATCATTTCATTCTATTCATAAACATGTTCTTATTTTGCTTCCTTATGTCTATTCGATTGTTACATGTTACTCTTGTTTTCCTTATGTAATTCCACACCATATCTTGTCATCATCTTCACCATATAATTGTATTTTTCCTTTTGCCTTTGTGAAATGAATCTTCACATCTACTTAACCACTTGGTTAAGTTAATGCCCAATGAGGATTTTTCTTAGGTTTTCACTCTTTATTTGTCTTAAAATCTCAATCATAAATCTAAAGTGTCATCTATATGAACAATCCTAAAATCAACTCACATCACTATGTGGTTCTGCTATCAGCTGATATTCTTCACTTCAAGCCATTGCGACTTTGTCCACCACTGAAGCAGAATATATCACTGCTACAAAAGGTATGAAAGAGGCTATATAGCTTCGAGGCTTGGTAAGTGAACTTGGCCTTCAATAAGATGTTCTTGTTATATTTTGTGATAGTCAAAGTGATGTCCACTTAACCAGGAACAACAAGTATCACTCAAGGACCAAGCACATTGAAATTAAACACCATTTTATCCGAGACATTGTTGATACAAAAGATATAATTGTTGAAAAAATTCATACGGCTGAAAATCATGCAGACATGTTGACCAATCCACTTCCACCGGCTAAGTTCGATCATTGCCTGAACTGAGCTGGTATTATCCATACTTCATCAAGACTTTATGGCGAAAGAGTGTGTTCTAGTCAAAGGCAAGTCAAGGTGGAGATTTGTGGGATATGACTCACCTTTGTCGTTTTCTTGGCATAATTAAAGGAGCATATCCAAAGAAATCAAAGGGAGGTTACTTACTGTTTACAATAAATTGTTATCAAGGGAGGTTACTTACCATTCTCAATTAATTGTTTTTTATTATTGTTGTCTCATAGAACCACTATATATAGTGGTTTCCTTCAAGCAATGTAACACACAACAAAACAACAACATACACTTGCTTCCTCTCTCCTTTCATATACTCTTTATTTCTTCTATTGGATGTAAGTGTTTAACCCATATAGAGAGAATTTGTTTTGGGGCTATTTATCTATTAGCCTGAGAGGAATTCATTGTACTCCCAGTACCATTATAGTGGAAGTTTTGGCTCTCTCGTCGATGGTTTTTTACCTCTATTTAAATGAGTTTTTCACCTAAAAATTCTGGTATCATTCTCATTTTTCTTGTTACTTTAATTTGTCATAATCTTTGGTTGAAATTATCACGCTTCCACACACGATATCCCTACATTTTTAAGAACTGCAGAGTAGATATAAAAGAGTTATTATGTATGGCACAACTTTATACTTGGGTTTGAATGAAGCATAGGGTCCCTATGGTGGCTTTCTCGTACTCTGACTGATACAAAACCCAAAGGTATGCTTAAAAACACTATGAAATCAATCTATATTTTGAATTGTGAGTGTTGCAGGTGAGGCGATGGGTAGGGAATGCCCCGTGGGTGAATTTGTAGTTTGAACTTTCTTATATATATGTGCAATGCTAATGTGTGTCCAAGATCTTGTGAGCTTTTTCTGGCAGTGTCGAACCTGTGTTAGGTGGTGAATTGTGATATAGCCCTAGAGAACATGAATGGTTGCAATCTTTGGAGCATACTTTGTTATATGGATTGCCCTGAGTGCTCCAATAAAGCTAATGGATCATATCTTAAATGGTTTTTGTGTGGAAACCGTATAAGGGTGATTGTCTTAAGTTTATTTGTGGGAAAACTTTGATTAAAATGGTAAGTCAATTATCTATTTAAGTATCTTTTATTAGAGGACTATTTTTTTTTAATTGGTAACTCACTAGCATAATATTGTTTGCAAGGGTTAAAGTATTCCTCACATTCTTTATTTTTATTATTTTTTCTGATAAAAAAGATAAAAGTTCTATTAAACATATACAAACCAACTAATATATAGGACATATATATCTATATAATTTTGTTTATAATTATTATAGAGCTGACTTTTTTTTATCAGATTAGGAGGTATATTACTTCTTTTTTTTATATAGTTAAAACATCCATTAAATCTGTTTTATTTAATTTTATTCATCCATACAAAATATCATTTATAAGTTGTTAGAAAGTTTATTAGAGAAACATATATCATTAAAATTATAATATATAAATAAATACAAATTCTGTTTTACAATTTAGCTAAATATAAATTTAGTTAATAATACGTTAGGGACATTAGAAGGAAAAGTAGCAACAACCTCGGACTCGTGGATTACACATGCAGCTCCCAAATTCCAGGTTGAAAGCAGCAACGTGCGACGGAAAGTTATTTAAATCGTAAAATCTCTTACGCTGTCGTATAGAATGACGTAAACTCCATCAAAACATATAAAACAAGTAATAAACACTAAAAATAAACATTTTTCAATTTTTTTCTTTTCAGAAGTTGAGTTAGATTGAATCAACTTTTTAGACAAAGCCTCACACTAAAAACTCCTAATCATTTATGAAACCACGTTAGTATGAGCTTATTGGTGACTCAGTTGGGTGGAATTGTTCCTTTATAATTCTTTATCTTTCTTTTATATTCACTCTTTCAAACCCCTTCTTCTCCATCAGTAACAGTACTTGCAACCCAATCAAATCAAAGATTCTTGCTTTCAACTTTCTTTACCATTTATTTAGCTTCCAATGTAAATCATTATTCAATTGCTTTCAGACCACAAGCATCACACCCCACTAACTTACTCATAGAGTTACCATCTCCTCATTTTTGTTTTATATGTGGGTTTAGGGATGATTTTTTTGGATTAAATATGTTTTTTTTCCATCCTTTGTAATATGAAATTGGTTTTTATTCTTGATTAAGTTTTAGATCATTTGTATGTTTGTAATAGCATGAGAATGATTGGAATAGTCTTTCTGTTCTGTTGAATTTGTTTAATTTAAGGTTTCACTTCATCAATCTATTAGAAATAGCTACAGTAGATAATACTAGAAAGTTATTAAATAGAAACCAATTTTAGAGATTACAGATAATTAGTCGTTATATTGACTAAATTAGATACTATTTTTTAGACTAAAAAATTATTGGTTTATAAACTGATAAATACTTTCTAAATTGGTATCTAATTAGCTACCAAAGTTTTAACAACTAATTATTTAGATTCTAAATTTGGTAGCAAAAACCTTGGTAGCTAATTAGATACCAATTTAGAAACTTTTTATCAATAATATAAACTAATTAAGAAACTAATAATTTTTTTAGTTTCTAAACTAGTATCTAATTTAGTCACTATAGCAACTAATTATTTATATTCTAAATTTGGTAGCAAAAACCTTGGTAGCTAATTAGATACCAATTTAGAAACTCTTTATCAATAATATAAACTAATTAAGAAACTAATAATTTTTTTAGTTTCTAAACTAGTATTTAATTTAGTCACTATAACAACTAATTATTTTTTTCTCTCAAATTGGTTTCTATTTGATGATTTCCTTGTAGTGAGATATAAATTTACAATCAAAACAATAATGAATTTTGAAAAAAACGAATAATCATTGAAAAAAGTTAATAATCATTTGACACATAGAACAATCTATTTCAATGAGAATAGATAAATGTCGTATATAAGGGTTGAGACACCCCTAAAATGTCTCTTTTAATTTATTTAATCTTTTTTTTGTTGATAAAAACCAATTTTATTATTTTCATGCTGGAAGTACTTGAATGATCTAAAGTTTTGACCAGATATCGAAAACAAATTTAGTGTTATAGTACAGGAATACAAAACATATTTAACTCATGATTTTTTTAACCATGCTATAAGTTACTATTCAAGTTTTTTTTCATCATTAACTTTTGTTAGAAAATTTGATTAGTTAGTTTTATTGAAATCGTTCTTTTTAATCTACAAAATTTGAATTTAAATCATAGTTTAAAGAGACTGAGTTAAAATCATTCAAACCAAACCAAAATTCATTTTTATATACTAGTATTAATATATAATCCGATCCCTAGATTAAATTATTGTTTGGATAATACAATTACTTTATTTTAAACACTATAAAATTATAAGTATAAGGATATTTTTTTCTATTTTTTCAATTATTCAGTTAAAAAAAAATATGACTCAAATTAAACCTCTTATAAAACAAAAAAAACATATAACAAAAAAAAAAAACAACTACTATGCGAAAATTAGCTAAAAAATAACTTAAATTTCAAAGACTTAAACATAAAAACTTATCATTGAAGTGAATTTTATCCAACAATTGGATAAGAACATCTCTCTTTCGTTCCTAAAAACATCACATTTTCACATGATACATGTCACAATAAACAATTAACAACACACAGCACACAACTTTAACTTTCATGTGTCACAGCAAGTGAGTGTGCCTAACACATGTTTGCGTATTTGTCTATATATACAGAGGGATTCGATTCTGAGTGGCATATTATAGTCAAAAGAGTTTCTGGGGTGTTGAGAAAAAATGGAAGATAGCTATGGAGGCAGTTCCTCCAAGGACAAGAACTGCAGCATCAAGGAACAAGACCGGTTGCTGCCAATAGCCAATGTTGGTCGGCTCATGAAGCAGATTTTGCCACAGAATGCAAAAATCTCCAAGGAAGCAAAAGAGACAATGCAAGAATGTGTGTCGGAGTTCATAAGCTTTGTGACAAGTGAAGCTTCGGAGAAGTGCAGAAAGGAGAGGAGAAAGACAGTGAATGGTGATGACATTTGCTGGGCATTGTCTACACTAGGATTTGATGACTATGCTGCACCAATGAGAAGGTACTTGCATAGATATAGAGAGGTTGAGGTAGACCAAAATAATAAGGCCATTCATCATGAAAGAGGGATCAATTGTTCTCAAGACAAGGATGAACTGTAACAAATTAAGGCCAGTTTGAGGTTTTTCTGATATGAAATATGTAATAATTTTGTCTGTCTTATAACTGGTTTTGGTTGAGCCAAGAACATAGACTCTTTTTTTTCTTGTCTTGGTCTTTGTGGTTGGTTTCTTGCAAGTTGAGAAATTTCAGTTTTTGAAATTAACTTCTGTCTGCAAATCAAATAACAAAATTCAACACTCTGCACTCCCAACACTCTGCACTCCCATCCCATTTATTGTTGTAATGAATTGATGATAATTTCATCCAGTGTGTACTTATCCAGTATGTACTTTTACAAGAGTTATTTGGTCTAATCTTAAGTCAAAGAGATAACATCGTTAGGTTAATCACTAGATATTATTCGTTTTTTAAGGTGATGTTCTGACACGGTTTTGTTTTTAAAAGACATCTCGATTAGTTGGAAGAGGAAGAAGTATATAAACTGTCATTGACCTCGACTTACAAGACTATATTAACGGTACCAGAACTCCTTTATTCAAGAATAGGAATATTCATCTTTCAAGCAGTAAGTTTGATCTGAGTTTCATATGGCTAACTTTTTCATTTTTGGCTGATTATTAATTTCCATGAATTTTCCCACATTTATAAGTTCTGTATGTATAATCATGTTGGTGTTTATTTTATCTTTGTGAATATTCTGGTTGATTATGTTGTGCTAATCTTAGAAGTCAACATTGTCGTCGCCAAACACTAGCAAAAAGTTACTTTCTAGGGTTTGTGCTGATAAAAAAAACTTTTTAGGGTTTCTTCACACAGCAGTGAATATATTAATCAGTATATTCACACACTGGGTGTTTAATCTACTTTTTTTCAGCATTAGACTAATGTTAGGGTTTCATTAACTCATATTTTTTTTATTGGGACCACAAATTCTACCCCACTTAATTGTTATTCTATTTATTATGTGGTATATGTTAACATAACTGAAAACCACCATGTCTTCCATGTCCTCATAAACAAAGAAGAACATGGTGTTTAATTGGACCAACAAAAAAAGAAATAAAATTTTTGTTTCGTACTTGTTGTTTTGTTCTTTGTATTCAAATGTTGCATTGAACCTACACTGTGACAGGAAATCAAGGACGAAAATCCAGGAAGCATGAACCAACCAAAATGATTTTGTAGGTTGAAAAAGTAATGGGAAACTATGAAGAGCATATGCATATATAAATATTATTCTTAAATGAAGGATCCAATTAAATGGTGGAAGCATGAATTTACAGTGTATATGGCAAGAACCAAGGTACTCTTTGCCATGGCCAATCATAACTCACCAAGTGTTCATCACACAATTGGCTGTTTTAGAAAGTATGCAACATATTTAGCATCTTGCTGGTTGGACTAACATGTGCCAATGTGACTAGGTTAAGTGTGCCAATGTAATTAGGTTAAAAAGTAAAAATTAATAATAATTAATGTGAGCTTTCAAGATAAGACACCCTATATATTTCATATTAATGACTCTAAACAAACTTAGACTATGGCACTATTTTAATCCATAGTTGTAAGATAATAAGTAATATATTATTCTTACTTATTTATATCAAAAAGAATTTCAACTCTTAGCATTAAGACATTAATATTATTGTATGGGGCTAAGAAAGATCCTTATTTCCTCCTAACGGTATTAAATTAAGTAACTTTTGTTGTATTGGATTTGGTCTCGGATAATGAGAATAAAGTACACGTGAAAGGTATTCCGATATTTAAGTTAGAATTTGGTATAAAATAGGTGAAAGTAATAAATAATGTTCAATTATGCGTATTTTTGTTTTGAGTGTAGTGTATATTTATAAGGTATTAATGGGTTATCAGATAAAAAATGATGGAGATATGGCAAAATTGGTAGATGTTAAGGACTTAATTGGATTGAGTTTTGGTATGAAAAGTTACCAAATGATTATTTTCAAATTCAGAGAAACCCTGGAATTCACAATGGACAATCTATATTAGAGTAGGTCACAAAATTAATCTCGATGTTAAAGTAAAATTTCATACATCTGATGAGGCTAATTGTACCGTACGGAAGATTAGTTTGTTGATTCCCTAGAAATCAGACTTAACCATATCATCTATGGAATATCCAGTCTTGCAACCGAGTACATATTCGACCACATCACCTAATGGGACACTCGGCTCTTGGTACCCATGGTAAAAATATCTATCTTATATCTATCTTACTATTTGCTTTCTGAAATATAACAACAAAAATTCATTGCCATAATTAACTTTATTTAGTGATGTAGTGCATTTTATGTAGAAGCTTATAAAAAGTGGGAATGAAAGTAAACTAAATTTTGTTCTGGTTAATTTTAGGTAAAAAGGTTGAACTATTTATATATCCTCAATTTATTTATTTTTTTCAATGGTAAAAAATAAAATAAAATATATAAAGTAATTTTCATAAAAATGATACTGACTCTAAAATCAGTTAGAAGCAAATATTTGTTATCGTTTAATAATTAGTCACTATTTTCAGTCATTTTTAATAGTCTTTTATACAATTCAACTAATAATATTCCTAATTTAAATCCACTAACCATATTATAATAAATATATATATATATATATATATATATATATGTGTAATACGTTTATTAAATTTTACATGCAAAGTCATTGAGTGGTATTTGAGTAATTCATAACGTAAAATCGTAAATAAACTTAAGCTTTCTAAAACTTCTCCTAATATTGAGAAGTCACGGGTAAATAATAAGCATTATATATTGCATTCAAAGCCCCCATTCATATATAAACATTTATATATGTGGATATAATGCACTTAAATTCACTATGATTATTGTATATAAATTGTTATGGAATCTGTAAAATATTTATCATTCATAGAACGTAATTTTTTATGACAAATATTTCTAGAAGTTTGATTAATAAATGTTGAAGAAAAAATTTGTTCATTTTGTAGTTGGATGAATAACTAACCAACCTATAACACTAATTTTCGGTATGATCATTGATTTCATAGTGATCACACATGGATATACCTTTCTTGTTTTTAAAATTGGAATCATTATTGACTATGAAAGCATGAGAATATTCAGTTTTGGTTGAACCACCAATCTTCTTTAAATTCTTTTACACAATGTTTGGTTCTGGGGTGACACTGTAACGAAGACGGATGAGAGGGTGTCACCCCCGTTTTTTTTTTAGTGGATTGAGGGTGTGAGGGGATAGAGAAAGTGGAGGGTTTAGCTGGTCCTCTCAACAATGAAGAGAAAAGAAAGTATGTTAAGCAGCTCTCAACAATGAAGAGAAAAGAAAGTATGCTAAGCAAAAAGTCACGCCAGATACCATAAAATTCCATCCTACCCTTGTTTCACTTTTTTTAAACTTAATTTTGTAGGTGCTTTTTTGTGTTTTTTTTTTGTTCTAATTTAATATTCTGTTTGTATTTATTTTTAAAAATATTTTTTAAAAAAATCTTATTAATCAGAATTAATAAAATACATTATTTGAAATTATAGGCTATTATTTTAGTAATTTTATTTATATTATATTATTCAGAAATCAATTATATATTATAGTAATGTAGATTTTGATTTATTAATAAAAATAAAAAATTTATTTTAAAATATAAAAAATAGAATTCAATTATATATTATAATAATTTAGATTTTGATTTATTAATGAGAATACAAAATCTATTTAAAATATTTAAATTCTAAAAATATAAATAATAGAATTCAATTGATATATTATAGTAATTCAGATTTAATTTTATTAATGAGAATTTGAATATTTAAATTTTATAAATAGATATGGTAATATAATTATCTATTAATGTATTTATTATTATTTTTGTTTATTAATGAGTATATCCATTTTAATATTGAAAATTTAGAATAATTATATTTTTTATATTACACTATTGAATTGAGATACGAATTTAAATTAAAAATATTTATGTAATTATTTTTATGAATCTTTTATTAATGAGAATCCATTTTAATGATTCAAATTTAAAAATTATAAATATTTGTTGTGATGAACATTTCATTTTTTTATACTAAGGTCATTTTTCATGTTGAACATGGTTAAAATTACTATTTAATATTAAGGTTTTCATGCTAATGATTATTTAATATTCCTTTCATATACCATAATATTATTAATTTTTAAACATACACAAAAATTTTCTTACCCAATGTTTAAATATTCAATTACTTTTTAAAATATATTAACTTTTTCATAATGAAAATCATCATTAATATTAATATTCTTAAATGAATAAAATTATATACTTGATATATATATATATATTACAAATTATTTTAATTAACTAAAATGTGCTTTAAATTAATTAATATTTTATTTTTCTCTTTTTTTTATATACAAAGGTAAATTTGTAATCTTACAATTTACACCATTAAAAATAATTTAAAATACCATTACAACCATCACATCACTCACTTATTTCAATAAATTTTTCTCACATATCACTATAACATATCTCAATCCAAACACACTCAACTTTCTTCTCAAATCCTCATACTTCAACTTTTCACTCCCAAATCAAACAAAACATTATTGAATAACCGAAGAAAATGCATTGGTGATATAGGAAAAATGATCTATTGAAAGAATTTGACCTCTAATAAAAAATGTGTTTCATTAAGATCCATGAGAAAATGCATAACATACTCCATTTCATCATATAAATGATGAAAAACAAGTACTAAACCAAAATTATCAGAAGAGTGAAAATGTGAAAATAGAGACTACTAGATTCATCCATGATATCCATAAAAGAAAAATAAAAAAATTATAGAAAAAAATGTGAAAAAAATCACAAGTGATGCCATTTTTTTAAAACAATACATAGTACTTAAGGAATTCAACTAAAGAAATATTTCATATCAACCCTCCTTATTTTATTTTCATTCACAATACCTAACAATCATTAGGAACTAATCCAAGTCATATCATCATCACAAAATAATATTTAAAAAAATAACATAGAATATCACTAAGAAAAAAAAAAACATAGAAGAATCACTAACAAGGGGTGTAGGAAAATATTCAGGAGTCAATTTTTTTTCATCTTTTGATGAAGTTGTAAATAAAAGAGAAAATTACCTCTTTCTCCAAATATTTGCATGAAAATACTATAAAAAAAAGGTGAAAAATGCTTCCAGAAATGGTGCAATGGTGATTTCAACTTTAATTATGTATGGATTATAGTATATTTTTTATTCAACTAGTTTTTTTATGTTGTCATTTGGTTTTTTATTCATGAATTAAAAACTAACCCAATTTTTAGTACAGTAAATTGCTATTAGTATAAGATGTTTAATCATTTTGTTCATTTATCGAGTTTAAAAAAAAACTATTTTAAAAGTCTTGTCTCCATGCAATTGCTTTTTATCTTTAGAATGCGTTTATTTAATTAAGATTAATTTGACAATTATGTGGAGACTCTTTCTTCCTTCCCCCATCTCACAATGTTCTTCTCCCTGTGTCCATAAATTTTGATATTTTTTAGTTATGAATTATATAATTTAGAAGTTTTTTTTTAAATTTGTAATTAGCTTCAAGATTATATAATCTGAAAGTTTTTTTTTAGAAATATTATTAGTTTCTACATTACATAATCCAGAAGCCTTTTTTTCAAATGTGTATCCGGATTACGTAATTCAGAAACAACTCTCAAATCCAAACTTTTGAATTATATAATATGAAATACCATTTTAAAAAAATATATTATGAATTACATAATTTTTAAGCTATTTCTGAATTTAAGAGTAATTTTTAGATTATGTAATCCAAAATATGAGAATGACAAAAATAGATAAAAAGTTATTTTCATGTTTTGTATGGGGTGGCAGAAGAACTTATAGAGGTGCAGAAAGAAATAATCTTATGTGGATAATTTACTCTTAACAAGGTGGGCTTGCTCCAATGACCCAGATACGGCAATTTTCTCTTCCACCTCAATTGTTTTTTCCAGCATCTAAAACAAAATTTAGTTCCAAAATTACCCTTGAGTATAAAAGGTGTAATTTTTTTATTTATTTATTTTAGAATTGTATAGGAAGAAATTGATCCAGTACTAGATCACCAAAAAAAAAGTGTTTCCATTTTATCCATAAAATAAATTTAATTATTAATTAATTCTATCTTTTCTATAATTTTTTTTAAATTTCATCATTTTTGTGTTCAAATACTTGTGTTGTGAGACAGTTTTATATAAAATATCACAAATTTAAATTCTGTTAAAATTTTAGACTGAGTTTTTCATACTTTTAAATCATTTTGAACTGATAAAAGTTGAAGTTAAAATTTACTAATAAGTCAATTTTACTTTTAATTAATTTTAAAATATTTAAAACAATTAATAAAATATTTATTTACCCAGAAATACATTATAGATGTTTTTCTATGGCTTTTAGATGTTGAACAAAAAAGGTTGAAACCCAAGGGTGAGAATTGGATAAATTTTTAATCCAAGTATGCAAAAATATAATATATAAGAATTATTATAAGAATTGAAATAGAATATATAGTATATTGTTTGATGTAATACCACTAACTAATATTTTAAAAAGTACAATAGTTAATATATAAAGACATGTAAATCACATAAAAAATAATTGTCATTTTCTAAGATAAGAATCATATGAAAAAACTAATTACTTAAATTTATAATAAAATAATAAATTATTATTTTTTAAGACGATACTGAATTAAAGTTATTATTTTTTACTTTTTTTAATTTGAATAAATTTATTATAATTTAAATAAAAAAATTGTTAAATAAAAATGAAGTTTAAAGATTAAAACAATTAGTTACTAACTAATTTAATTTAAATATTATTTTATAAACTAAAAAATATAATATCTAAAACCTACTAACTACTTTATATTTTAAATTAATTTTTCTTATTTTTTAAATATTAATTTTAAGATTTAAAATATCAACGGTTAAATTTTGTTAACTAATTTAAACATTAATTTAAAATTTATTTTGTAAATTTCTATTAATTATAAAAATTATTTTAAAACAAATTATTTTTTTAATTTATAAAATAATATCTAACTTATTTAATATAATGATTAGTTATTTATTTATTGTTTCTAAATCTAATTACTATTTAATAATTTTCTGAATAATTAATTATTAATATATTTAAGTTATCGTTTATGTTAAAAATGCTGTATATTATTTAAAAATTTAAATTAATGAATATTTATATACGCCTCTTACTTTCTTATTCCATTAATAATTTTTTTATATAAATTTTTGATGGAATTACTGACTTCAAAAATGTATAATATCTTAAATCTTAAATATAAAGACTGATCCTAATAATAATAACAATATTATGTTAATAAAATAAAATAAAATATGTATGAATAAAATCAATGGAAACATGGATAAAATTTATTCTATTAGTTATTAACAAAGATAAAAAAATTATAAAGTACAAAATATATGTAAAAAATATTTAATTTTAAAGATTAATAAAATAAAATATTAAATAATCAACTGTTATTATTTTCTACAACGAGTAGAAAATACACACGTAATCTTTCAAAAATAAAATATAGAAATCTGATTAGTAAAAAATAGTGGTAATAAGTAATATATTGTGTGGTTGAAAGATGTTCATGCTTTTGAAGTTGTTGGGTTAGTTACTTTTATTATATGAATACTTTATTAAATAATAGTATTAATAACGTTATAAAAAATAAAAAAATAAAAAATTATAGATATTTTAATGTAACAAAATGATATTGTTAAAATTAAGATTTAACAGAAAAGAATAATCAAAATTTTGGTTCTTCATTCTTTTCTGTTCTCTCTTTTACCCCTTCGTTGCTCTCTTTACCATCACAACAAAACCAGCGTGCAAATCCTCTTCTGCTTCTTCAGGAATTCCTCTTCTTTTTCTTTCATCCACCGTTCTTAGGGTTTCGCTTCACGCTCACGGTTTCTACGGTAACACTTCTTCTCTTTTCTTCCCTCAATCTCACATCCTTGATCTTCTTCTGCTCCTTTCTCACCGGCGCTGCCACATCGTTTATTCGCTTCATTATCTGCGGATTTCGGAATTCGGATGTTTATTATGGATTGTGGTCTTTTCTGAAATAAGATTGGGGAAATCAGGGGATGATTTTGAAATTTACTTTGTTTTGGAACAGTTTAGGTTTAAGTTGGGGGAGGAATTGCGTCTTGTTGTTTGCTGTGATTTTCTTCTGTGAGAGTTGAAGTTGTTTGGTTGGAATTTGGAATGGTTATTTGCTGTTTTTGGTTGAGTTCGGGGACTGTTTTTGTCAGGAGGGTTTATGAACATTTTTTGGTTGCAGATTTTGGCGTCTGAGCTTGGAATTTAGTTTGCCGGCATGTCCATGAGTGAGCGCAAGACCATTGACCTGGACCAAGGATGGGATTTTATGCAGAAGGGCATTATGAAGCTCAAGAATATTCTAGAAGGGCTGCCTGAGCCTCAGTTCAGCTCGGAGGACTATATGATGCTATACACGTATCTATCTCTGAGATGCTTTGTTTGTTTTCATGTTCGGTCCTGTGTGCGAGTTTGGGAACGGTCTTTGGAAAATAATATAAATGATTTTGTTTTTTAAATTAAATCTGTGTTAGGATTCTTTTCATTAAGAGTTTTTTTTTTTACCTTAAAGAAGATAATTCAAAAACTGCATTCAGTGTTTTATGTGTCTAAGTAAATTCATCTTGCATTGAGTTGATTGGAAATTTCCTTTTAGAAATTAGTTATCTTGATATTGTTTTGCAGGACCATATACAATATGTGCACTCAGAAGCCACCTCATGACTATTCCCAACAGCTCTATGACAAGTACAGGGAGTCTTTTGAAGAGTACATCGTATCTACGGTAAGTGATGCAATTATATGAATATGATATGGTTCTCTCTGTATGTATGGTTGTATTTGAATTTTTTTGGGGTTCATTATTTAGTGATTGCTGCTTTGGTATTTCTAGGGTATAGTTGGTTAAACAACCAGTATCATGCCTATTTTTGTTGACCTTTTCTTATTTGGGGACCAGGGGAGTGTTGAAAAGGAGGGTAAAGCTCAACAACAAACCCATCCTACTGGGCAAAGAAACCCCTATAGATTCTTTTAAAGAAGCCTATTACAAATATATATAGGTTCATTTGACAAATGGAAGTCTCAAGGTTTTGCACAGGTTTAGTGGGCACACTGTAATTTGTTTTGATTCTGGTTTATGCAAAAGTCCTGGTGGCATGTCTTCTTTTCCTTTTTGGAAAATATGTCCTCAATGGTATGGTAGTTTTAATTTTAAGATATCCTAAACAAGTAAAAAGAAGTTCAACATAATCTATGTTATCTAAAATAATGTTTTGGAACATTCAATCCCCAACGTGACCAAATAACATAACAGTAGCTTTTACTTTTGACTGAGTACAAATGAAGAGTGGATGTTTTGAGAGTGAAGCATGCTTTGCAGAGCAAGCACAAAACCAAGTACATAACGCGACAATCAAGGGATAAGAGGTATCTTCTAAAAAAGAATTAGTGATTGGTAGCTGCTGTGGTGCACCGCCTCCTGTCAGATCCATTATCAAATAATTATATTAGATTATAGGAGATGAGCAAGAGCATCATGATTCTAGAACTTGAAGAAGATAGTACATAAATCTGAAAGATAAAAGCAATTTTTCCTCTTATTTCTTAATAAGGTTACTTGGTTAAGAAAACTTCCTTAGTATTAGGTTAAGTTTGGATTTTTGAGAGAATGAGATAAAATGAAATGGAAAGGGGATATTCACCCGTGTTTGGATCATCAATATAAGACGAAAATCAAATGTAAGGGATTTTAACTTCAAAATTTCAACATCCATTTGTAAGCATCTCAGTTATTTATTGGGGAGCCAACAAATGACAAATTCTCAAAATAATAACTATTTTTATTCATTACTTCCAATTTGGAATGCAATGAAAGGTGTTGAAAATCTCATATCGACTAGAGATAGAGCCAATTTATACTATGTATGTGGGGGCAATCATCACCTTACAAACTGGTTTTGTAAGGATGAGTTAGACTTAAACTCATAAACTACGCTAGGATAAACTGATAGCAATTAGGAAGTGAATTTCAAGTCAGTTTTGGAAGATTAAGTTAGGCATAAATTCACTTACTAAGATGGTATTAGAATCATTAAGAGCCTATACTAGAGAAGTTCATTGGGACTGTATCTGTTATTGGGCTATTGTTAGACCACTCACAAATATATAATTTTAGGCATAAACCCACTTAATAAGAAAATGTATAAATTTGGCAAAGGTTTCCCCACATTCCCTTTCCATGCATAACTTTTTAGACTTCCAATCCAACTAAGGAAAAAATAGTGTGTAGTCCCTTTCATTCTGACACTACCGATAGGCTAACTTTGGGTTCTTGGTTATACATATAGATTCATTTCATATCTTAATTTCTTCAGTCAGAGGATAGGCCTTTTATTAGAAACTGATTGGACCTAATTCACTCCTAAAGCTAACTTGAAAGAGGATTGCTCATGAGGAATGTTTTTCTCAAATTCTTGGTCAATACTAGACATCTGAACTTGCCCCCTTCAGAGTCATAAGAATGGATAAAGCATGAAGTTTGCATGGCTGGACATATATGGGTGGCTCAACATTAACACTGGATACTGATATTATATTAGAAACAGACTGGGCCCAACTAACCCTCGAAAGCTAGTTCAATGGAGGAGGATTGCCCAATTCCTACGAGGAATATTCTTGTCATATTTCTTGCTAATGTGGAACATCTTAACAAATTTTCATGAAGTATTGGAGTGTTTTGATGTATTGCTTCTATCTCAGTTGTGTCATAATTTGTGTGAGAATGAGGAAATTCTGTGTTCATTATTTTATAGAATGTCCGTCCTATCAGGTTGTTTGTTGTTTTCTCAATGTAATAAATAAGTAGTTACCTTCATTAACCCTTGAGAAAGTGTAAAGCTATCTTTTTCAGGAAATCCAAGTGTTAGTTGAAACTATCTACTAAATGGAGAAAATTTAGAGATGTGCATGCATTTCATACAATTTCATTCATTGATTTTTTCAACTAGTGGTTGGTTATGATTCCCTGACTTTAAAAAGCCAACTTCCAAATAGTTTGATTGATCCGTTGGCTTATAAAAATACCCATTTTTTTAAAAACCCTAAAAGCAATTGCTGGTTGACACTTTCAAAATCACCAATTTTGATAGCTGACATGTTTCATGATGAAAATGGTTTCTTTTGTGGATGGGGAGGAGTAGTCATGTGACATTTAATTTCTTGTACACTTTAGCTGCAAAACTTTTGAAAGTTTGTTTTCAATTATTTTTACAGTTTTATCTGCTACCTTACTAATTTTTTTCCCAACTTTTCATAATTAATATCACTTTTTGGTCCAGGTATTACCTTCTTTGAGAGAGAAGCATGATGAATTTATGTTAAGAGAACTTGTGAAACGGTGGGCAAACCATAAAATTATGGTTAGGTGGCTTTCTCGTTTCTTTCACTATTTGGACCGGTATTTTATTGCTCGGAGGTCACTTCCGCCGCTTCATGAAGTGGGGTTGACATGCTTCCGTGATTTGGTAATTTTACAATATACCTTGAATGGTGTAGAATGTATAGCTGAACAATCGTGTAGAAGATAAATTTATGGGTTTTATGATTTCCAGGTTTACAAGGAACTAAACGGGAAAGTCAGAGATGCAGTGATTTCCCTTGTATGTTTTTCCTTCTATTATTCTTGTACACAAATTTCAATTTTGAAAATGTAGAGTAATTAACCTAACCTATTTGTCCATAGATTGATCAAGAGCGGGAAGGAGAGCAGATTGATCGAGCTCTGTTGAAAAATGTATTAGATATATTCGTTGAAATTGGAATGGGGCAAATGGATCATTATGAGATTGATTTTGAAGCTGCTATGCTCAAAGACACTTGTGCTTATTATTCTCGGAAGGCTTCAAACTGGATCCTTGAAGATTCTTGTCCTGATTATATGCTGAAGGTATTATTTCTCTGTGGTGATTACATTAACTGATTTATTCATTTAGACATTTACAATATTGTATTTGTTTGGTTCTGTTACAGGCCGAGGAATGCTTAAAACGGGAGAAAGATAGGGTTGCCCATTATTTGCATTCTAGTAGTGAACCAAAGTTATTAGAGGTATGGTTTACTATTATTTCTGCTACTTGGTTTTCTACTGTGTTGAATGGAGTAATGTCTGGCAACTTGAAGAAAACAAAGTTCAATTAATTATTGTAATGATTTTATGTGCTTCCAAATTTTAGTTTCTGAACTTCTATGTCCTTTTTCTCTTTTAGAAAGTTCAACATGAACTGTTATCTGTATATGCAAACCAACTCCTTGAAAAAGAGCATTCTGGATGTCATGCGTTACTTAGAGATGACAAGGTTAATCTAAACTTAACTTATTCATGATGCTTACTATTTTTTTAAAAAAATTATCTTAAATTTATCATAATCTCATGTTTCTTTCTAATCGTTAGGTTGAAGATTTGTCAAGGATGTTCAGGCTCTTTTCTAAAATTCCCCGAGGCTTGGATCCTGTTTCCAGTATATTTAAGCAGGTTGTGGCATCAAACCTGTATATACTATTTTCTTCCCTTCTTAATGCCAGTTAAAATTGGGCTGTTCTTTTTCTCCTTTTGGTCTTGATGGTTTGTTTACACTGTATTTTTCTCCTTCAACAACATAGCATGTCACGGCTGAAGGCATGGCATTAGTGAAGTTGGCTGAAGATGCAGTGAGTACCAAAAAGGTATTTTTTCATTATTTGTTTTGGTACTTTTTTTTTTAATATCTGGTTCATTCTCTCCTGCAATAATTGAGGAAAGAGTGATATGCTTGATTTTTCTACTCCCAAGTCTCAGTATATGTTTTAATAATTATTACTCAACGGTGGACTGTTTGTAAATACTTAAGAAGAAGTGATAATACTCAATGGTGTAGATTATCTTCCTGTTCAGGTATCATGTCATGAAATTGGCTTTCCTGTAATATTTATGAAACATTGTTTCAGATGGAGAATGTATAAGGGATTTCTTTCAGGTTATTGTGAATATTTCATTTACATCTAAAGAAGTGAAAACACATGTTTAGGAATACTTTTTACATAAACAGCTGGAGTAGAGCAATTATATGTATGAGTTAGTTTTATTGCTGGAGGATGTGTCATGTGTAACATATTTAGAAGTACAGATTAATGTTTAAAACCTGGAGATATGTTTGAAAATATTTTCCATGACGACAGCTGGAGTCACACGGATATGATTTATTGACCTATCTTAAGTCTTAACACTGTGTATGTGAATTTGTTTTATTGCTGGAGTTGCCATGTGTGTTGGAGAAGCATCTGGGTTTTTTTGTTTATACACATAAATCAGTATAGCTCAAAAGTTGTTGAGAAAGCCCTTTTACTGCTATTTACTAAGAGAAATCCTAAAAAAATTCATAATAGTAATAAATTAATAATTATATGAAATATTAAATTGTATTTTGTGTTTTTATTTAGAGACAATTTTATCAGTTTTCTACAATCTTTGAACGAGACAGAAATGTTCAAGTTTACAATTTTAGTGAATTGTTACAATTGATTGGGAAAAGTAGAAGAAAGGAAAGGCACAAAATTGGTCTTCCTCATCATGAGAAAACCCGATATTTTATCTCATTGAATTCCTGAAGTTATCTGATATTTCTATCGTTCATTTTATGTTTATGGTAGGTTGTACGTAATTTGAAGTTGCTTTTCAGATAAACTGTTGTTTCTGTATCCTATGAGCATGTGTTTGAAGCTATTTAAGTTTGCTGCTGACCATTCTGTTACCCTTTAAATTAAATTTTCTACAGGCGGAGAAAAAGGATATTGTTGGTTTACAAGAGCAGGTAATTTCCGAATTTTCTAATTGTATAGTTTTACTGTAATTTATTCATTTTTTGGAAACTGACATTGATCTCTTTCTTCAGGTTTTTGTTCGGAAGGTGATTGAGCTGCATGACAAGTACCTGGCATATGTGAATGATTGTTTCCAAAATCATACTCTTTTCCACAAGGTTATGATCATTTAATGACTTCAAAATTCTTATATTGAATCTATATTTTATCTATAAGAAGTTTTCATCCTATAGGCTCTTAAGGAGGCTTTTGAGATCTTTTGCAACAAGGGTGTTGCTGGAAGCTCAAGTGCGGAACTGCTTGCCACATTTTGTGACAATATTCTTAAGAAAGGAGGAAGCGAAAAATTGAGTGATGAAGCAATTGAAGAAACTCTTGAAAAGGTCTGCAATACATCAGTCTAGGTGTTCCAAATATTTTTATAAACATGATGCCTTCTTTCTGAAATTTAATTTTTTTTATTTTCATTTGCAGGTAGTCAAGTTGCTTGCCTATATCAGCGACAAAGATTTGTTTGCTGAATTTTATAGGTAAAACAACTTTGAAAAGGAAAATTATAATTATTTGGAAATGTTTCTCAAGTTGTTTGCTATCGCTTCTGAATTGATTTAAGAACTAAACTTGATGTTCACCACAAGCTTTACTATTTTTTTTTTCTTGCATGTAGCAGAAAAGTGGAAGGTTATTTATGTGGAAAACTTAAAAAGCTGGATAAAATATTTTAAAATGGAAACTAATAGAGACAGTAGTCGAGTATAAGGAAAATGAATGGAAAGTGGATTGCAGCTATTTGAAAATTTAATTTTTCATTCTCTATGTACCTTTAAAACGTATGCCTTTATATTAGCTTTTCTTTCTAACATTTCAACACAACAAGGTTTATTTTGTTGTTTTTGTGACAAGTGATTATAGAATACATCTGCTTGATTCTATAAACTAATAGTATGGTTGCCAGACAATATCCTTTTTGGTTTTGGCCTTTCATACTGTATAGTTCTTTTGTATTTTATGATATACATCAGACTTCCATGCATCTTTGCGACATGATTGATGATACAGTAGTAGTTCATCATTGATGTGCTGTTTTCTGTGGCTAACATGGGTGACTACATTATAGGAAGAAACTAGCTCGAAGGCTCCTGTTTGACAAGAGTGCCAATGATGACCATGAGAGAAGCATTTTAACAAAGCTAAAGCAACAATGTGGTGGTCAATTTACGTCGAAGATGGAAGGAATGGTTAGTCTTTTCAAGTCTTTGTAAATGGAGCTGGCATACTATATTCAACTAGGTAGAATCACTAAAGAAAACTTATTTGCTTGTGGCTTCTACCAGGTTACAGATTTGACACTTGCAAAGGAGAACCAAACAAGCTTTGAGGAGTATTTAAGCAATAATCCTAATGCCGACCCTGGAATAGACTTGACAGTTACAGTTCTGACTACTGGCTTCTGGCCTAGTTACAAATCTTTTGACCTCAATCTTCCAGCAGAAATGGTATTTTGGTTTTGTTGATAGGAACTGCTCAGAATTATTTGCCAATTGTTGGGTACAATTTAACTAGATTAGTTCATTTTTGTTCACAAGTAACACCTCTTTTATATTTTAGGTTAGATGCGTTGAAGTTTTCAAGGAATTTTATCAAACAAAAACTAAGCACAGAAAACTTACATGGATTTATTCCTTGGGAACCTGCAACATAAATGGGAAGTTTGATCCAAAAACTGTGGAGCTGATTGTAACAACTTACCAGGTTATATTTTTGGCACCCGTCTTATGTGTTCAAGTGCTTCTGTCATTGCTTTATTTTTGTATGTCTACAGATATTTGTATGGATTTCTTTCTGCTTACCAAGTGTTGTCTTGTGATTTTCAACAGGCTTCAGCATTGCTTCTATTTAATTCCTCGGACAGATTGAGTTATTCAGAGATAATGACTCAGTTAAATTTATCTGATGATGATGTTATTAGACTGCTCCACTCCTTGTCATGTGCCAAATACAAGATTCTTAACAAGGAACCAAACACAAAAACAATATCTTCTACAGATTATTTTGAATTTAATTCGAAATTTACGGACAAAATGAGGAGGATCAAGGTACAGTTTTCTTAATATCTTGTCTATTTGCTTAGTTATCTTGATTTGTCTATTTTATTTACAGACTTGAGTGAGACTGATATTGACACGTAATTCATCATGCAGATTCCTCTTCCTCCCGTTGATGAGAAGAAAAAAGTAATTGAGGATGTTGACAAAGACAGAAGATATGCTATTGATGCCTCAATCGTGCGTATCATGAAGAGTCGGAAAGTTTTAAATTACCAACAGTTAGTAATGGAGTGTGTTGAGCAGTTAGGTCGCATGTTTAAGGTTCGTATCACCCCTTTACTAACACAATTCGCTCTGCTTATACATGTTTCTCAAAATTCTCAATAGTTAATATGCAATAATTAATTTGCATTTGCACAGCCTGATGTGAAGGCAATTAAGAAGCGGATTGAAGATTTGATTTCTCGAGACTACTTGGAAAGAGACAAAGATAACGCAAATCTGTTCAGGTATTTGGCGTAATTTGGTCTTTGACGAATTTGCGAATGAAGATGTGGTTACTGCAGTTGCTACAAACAGCAAAGCAAGAGGATCATATTTGAACATGCAAATCATGAGTTTCTCCATAATTTCCTTGGAAAGAGGAGCTGCGAGTGCTTGTACATTTTGGCTCCATATCCAGGTATGGATTACTACTGTAGATGTGTGCCCATGTTGGAGAAGTTGTAATGAAGTCCATAAGTAGGGCCAGCTCAGTTTCACTGGCACCTTCACTTCCTTTTTCTTTCTATTGCTGCAGTTCCATATTATATGACTTAGTTCATCCTGTGTTAATTATTTCTCCCAACCCCCATAAAGGAAATAGAAATCGTGTAACTCTAGTTTCAGTTAAATTGTAGTTTGATTGTCATCTTCCAAAACCATCAAGCTGAATGTGATTACCCTCCTATGTTTTCTTATTGCATACCTCAAATTACAGTTCCCTTTTGTTATGTGGCAGTGGAAAGTTGTTTTGAGTGAAAAATGAAAAGGTTTTGGAGTGTTGTTAGCTTCATCAAATTAGTACATAAAATACGAAAACCTACTAGGCTTAGACCCTTCTATTAAAGGGTCGGACACACGTATTACAGTAATACTAGTACGAGGTTTGTATTTGTTAATTTTAAAAAATATCTGTTGAATTTATAATAATTTTAGTATGGGTGTAACACAATTTTGAAAAGTAGAAAAACATTAATTTTTTAAAAATTCTATTGTATAAATTTTTAACAACAAACACTTTCGTATTATGTCATTAAAAAAAATCAATTTTGTTTCGATTCATAATCCATTCTTGCACAACTAAAGGTTGAAAGATCTTTTTAATTTAATTATTAATTTAGTTTTGTATCTTTATATTTTAAAACCGTAAAAAATTATATTGGGTTTGTATATTAACTCGTATAAAGTTATCTCAGTTTGATTCATGATTTTAAATAGAGATGATGACGTTTATCATTTTCACTCTCTCATTCATTTTTGAAATGAAAATCTTCTTTCTTTGTATTTACTTTCTCATCCTCATTCTAAAAAAAAACTTTATCACCTTTATATTTAATAGATATGAAAATTTGTGTCATAATACAAAAAAGTGATATTATCAATGTTTAATATTAAAATATACATTTTTTCACTATAAAAAAATAAATTATAATTACATAAATATCAAATAATAATTGAATAAAGATAAAATAATTATAAAAAAAAGTAAAACTTAAAAGTAAGTTAAGAAATTAATGATCAAAATATGTTAATATAAATTTTGATATTACCAAATAGAATAATTTTTTTTTATTAATTTAAAAATATATATAAAAAGATGGATACAAAACAAATATATAGATAGTCATCTTTTCATTCCTATACTTAATTTAAAAAAAATTAGATATTATTCATATCTAAAAGTATATTAAGTCAATAAAAAAATTTCCATCAAAATCGAAATAGATTGATACTATATTCTAAAAATATTCATTTTTAAAGAATTCTTTTGCCATTCATAACAACCATCTTGAACTCGAATAGGATTGTCTCTGTAAAACATACAAGTTACGTGTATAATTTCAACAGCTAAGATTTTTTTACTCAATTTTGCATTGTCGTTTTTTTCAACAGTGAATAATGCTTTTTATGGTTTTAAAGTATAGGAACATAAAAACTAAATTGATAATTAATTAAATATTTTTCAAAAAATAAAAAAATTAGACCATTGATCAATCCAATGGGTCGAAGTTTGGATTAATGGTAGAATAATTGGATAAAAATTGAATCATATAAACTAATGTAATAAATATAAGAATATAGATAGTATTTGTGTCGTATATTTGCAATATATAGTACTATAATAAATTACGAATTAATTATGTAGAAAATATTCTATGGAAATAAAGTTTCAATCATTTTTGCGTCAAAAGAACAATGTTAAAACGTCCTTTATAAAAAAGTTTTTCTTAAAGAGTTTTCTATATAGTTTTTTCTATGTCTTGTAACAGTCTTCACTTCTATATTACTGAAAGTTACCTAAAATCTAAACTGTGCCTAATTTTGTATTCATCTTTAAAATGTTGAGATATTTAGTTGTTTAGTTTTGAACTTGTGTGTTCAACATCATTTGAATTCTTGTCTCCTTACTTTGTTTGATTTAGTATTTTCTTTGAGAAAAAAAACAATAACGTTTTTCACTTGAAAATATTATTTTTAAAATATTACCCTTTGTATGTCTTATTGAATTTTAATTAACATATCATTTGTTTAAGTGAACTCTAAAAATTTTAGATAACAAAACATTCATTTTCAAAGAGTTTTAAAAAACAATTATACTGGTAGGATCCAAATGACTGATAAAGGTTTCAGCATCCGACTAAAACCGACCGACATAACTAAAATCATTAAGCCTAATAGAAGATTAACAAAACCAAACTACGATTAAACATTAGATAATTCATTTTTAATTATGATTCAAAACTCCCTGTCCTAATAACAAATGGTTTATGACAATCATATAAATAGTCACACATTTCGAGAAAAAAGTACATCCTCATCACGCATTAATTGCACCGAACACCTCACTTGAGCGTTGGAATACCTTTTGCAAGTACTATCCGAGCTTGAAATTTACAAGGAGGAGAAAAATGAAAAAAGAGTCGTGAAACTATTATGAAAAAAGAATGAGTAAAAGTAGATTAACCAACCAACCGGAAGAAAAGGTAATTGTTCTCTTAATCTTAATTTTTTTTTCTTTTTTCATTTTCTTGTATTTTATATTAAACAAATCATAGGAAACACAAAGAGGTGGTGTAAGAGATCGTAAAGGAACCACTTAGTTTTTCTCGTGGCAGTGAACATGCCTAGAAAGTGGTTCAAATTTTCTATGGATATTTTTGTATGACTAAATTCAAGTGGTATTTTGAAAATATAGGCAAGTTGTGAAATGATATTCGGTGCCAAACTGTAGTGAATGAAGCAAAATAAACGGTTGCACTTCAACCATTTCACAATGAAAGGAAACTAGTTACTTTTCATCATCAATGTGAGTATTTAAATACAAACGGCACCAATATTCTGACTTCAAATTTATTGATTTGAGATATTGTTGTTTTTGAATTTCATCGATTTTATTTTTAAATAATATTTCAATAAATTAAAATATAAAAATATATTTAAATTTATATTAATTTTAATTTTTATGCAATGTGAAACTATATTGACAGTATAAAAAAAAAAAAAAAATCATGTTATGCACCTTTTCTCCCAACACTTTTTTGAAATTTGCAATGCTAGAAATTGACTGAAGCATTGTTGGGTTATGAGAGGGACAAAAATCCTGAAATTTGGAGAATGGGTTTGCACTATTCTTTTCTCCTTCCTCGTACTTGGGGTAATACCTTAGTCAATTTTTCATCATTTCCTAATTAATTTAACGGCCAAAACCAAACATTAACATTTGGTGTTTATTTCCACGTTTTGCAAAATTGCATCATTATTGGTTACTCTTCTCATAAGGAAGGACCGTCTAAGAGTAACATTCCTTCAAAGTTAAGGAAAATAAATCTACTTCAACATTCTTCAAATCTAAAATCACTAATTATAATTAAAAATATAAGTATTTAATGAGAGAACTAGATATCTCACTAAAAAAAATATAAATATTTAGTGAAAGAATTAGATATCTTACTATAAAAAAGTTATTAAATAAAAACTAATTTTAAAAATAAAAAATAACTAATTACTATATTTACTAGATTAACTAATTACTATATTTACTAGATTATACTATTTTAGAAATTAAAAATTATTGATGTGTAGTAACAAGATTCTAAAATATATTATTAATCAATGGTTTGAAGAGAATATAATATTTCAAAAAAATTCATAGTGTAAATGGTAACCTCAAAGTGTTAAAAGAGCATTACTAATGCATTTTTCTTATCAAACTTTATATAATTTGTTAAAATTTACCAAATTTTGAATAGGAATCACTAAATAAATAAATAAATAAAAAATGCTAGTAATTTCTAATAAATTTCAACTAATAAAAAAAAATATTTTCAAGAAGTTGTGTAATCTAGAAATTTAAATAAAAATAATTAATGTGCACACATGTTATAAAGTATATTTTAAGAATAAAATGAGGATGAAAACGTGGAATTCTATAAACGCGTTATGTAAGAGATTATCTGAAATTGGTTACAAACACAGATAATCATAATTCTCTTGGGGATGGGATTGTGTGTAAAAATGGTTGAAGTTGTATTGTACTTTTGTTCATCTTTTTAGTTCCACTTAGTTAGGCAGCATATTCATGTTGCACCTTTGTTTGGAAATTGTTTTAAAATAGAAAATTATAATTATTTTTTTATAAATTAAAAGTAATTTATGTGTGTGTTGAAGATTTCACATCGACTAGAAATAAGAATATTTTATAGAATATAAGTGGATGCAAACATCACCTTATAAGTCAGTTCTATAAGATTGGATTAAACTTAAAGTTCACTTCCTAATATGGTACTAGAACTCTTTTGTAACATATCCAAACGAGAGTTTGTTGTTGGCCTTATTAGGTCACTCGTTATCGGGTTGTTATCAGACCATCCATAATATATAATCTCTGAGTTTGTTGTTGACCTTGTCAAGTCATTCGTTATCGGACCATCCAGTTTCTGAGTTTGCTCTTGGTCTTGTCAGGTCACTCACTATCGGACAATCAATAATATATAGTCTCTAAGTTTATTGTAGGCCTTATTTGAGTTGATATCAGATCATTATCGAATTACCCGTAATATATTGCCATTTGTACGAGTTAGTAGATCTCGACACGAAAGGTATAATTTATAAATATATTTTAACAAGTTTTTAAGAATATCTTATGGAGAAGTTATTCTGAAATTAGTTGCCTAATTAGTGAGTGTGAGCAGAGCATCCCACCCAACTCCACCTTTATTTTTTGACTGTCTTCCCACCAATTAAAGTACATAGCTACATCCTTTTTCTCTGTATGCCTCCTTTCTATTATCAGAATCAGACAAAATAAACAACATTTTCTTCACATTCTTTCTTTCTTGGCTACCACTATTCACAATGGGGCAAAATAAAATATCTCTGGAAGATGATGCTTTCTTTCAATTTATTTGGTTCATTTGGTGATAGAATCTAAAAAGTTGGTGGGTAAGAAGTGTGAGAAAGAAATAGTAAGAAAATTCAAAAAAATTAAGTATTTAATTAGAAAATAAGTATTTTAAAGTATTATATGTACATAATCATAAACGAGTTATTTATGGTTAATTATGAGTATTATTTTTTTTCATTTCTAATAATGCATAATTAAAAATAATAAATAAAGTTATATTGTTTCACTTTTTAGTTGTTTATACACTCTCTTTTAATTAAACTAAATTAATCATTGGGAATGTTTGACAGAGGAAAAAAAAGAAAAAGATGAGAGAAACCAAGTAGATAACAAAATTTTAATAATGAAAAATAAAGCTGAGAAGAAATAGAAAGAAAGATGATGAAAGCTAACTTTTTTTTAAGATTATTTTTATTAAAAAGGTATTTATTTGTTTCTATCAAAAGTAGTAATTGATTATACACAAAGAAGATAATTGATTATGATTAATAACATGTTCAAACAAGTCTTCTCTTTAGTGTGAAGTTTTTTTAGGTAAATTTCACAAAAAGTTTCATATTTAAACTCTTTCAAATATTCAGCTCTCACTCTCTTTCTTTAATAGTAAATAAGATTTAAATTGGTAAAGTAAATAACACTACAAGACAATTATCAAATTACAATTAAATTTAGAAATTAAAATAATTAATTATTATTAAACTAAATTAGAGACAATTTTAGAGACTAAAAAAATTATTGGTATCTAAAGAATTTTTATTATTAATAAAAATTTATAGAGTTGTTTTTAAATTGGTATATAGTCTACCAGAATTTTAACTACTAATATTTTAGATTATAAATTAGTCTCTAAAAAAATAATTGAGACCAATTTAAAATTTAAAAATATTGACAGCTAAAATCTATTAGCTAATTTAGATACCAGCTTAAAAATCATTATATAAATTTTTATTAATAATTGAAACTACTTTATATATAAAAAATGTTTTAATATTTAAAATAATATATAATTTAATTAATATAGTAACTAATTATTTTTATAAGAATGGTTTGTTATTTTTCCTTGTTTAGATGACTATTGAAACTTTCTGAGTTATGAGAGAAGGAATTGAAAAATAAAACACATTGAAGAATGAATGCATGAATAGTTTAGAATAACTTTATTAATTAAACTGTTGATTAATGGTTAAGTTAAAGCACCCAAATGTCATTTCAGGTGAGAGAATCAGTATGAGCCATCACAACTTGTGGGATCCCTTTGCTCTGCTCACACAGAAAAAGTCTCACCCCTTATGAACAGTAAGACAGCCAATGATTTTATCCCCTTCTGTTTGATTCTTTCATAAAATATTTGTGTGCAAGTGCTCCACATGATTGCTTGCTTCTTTTCCGTATGAGAAAATGCTAGAGAGAGCAATGGTACTGTCTTTATTCTTGGTTTTTTTATGTGCTTTGGACCATTGATGTCCACATACTAGAGTTGGGCAATAAAGCTTTATAAAATAAGATGTCACTATAATTTTCCATTGAAAGCATAGCATATGCATATTTAGAATAAGAAACACTGAGTCTTGTGTATGTGACCCACATTCACACTCTCCTACATCACCCCAACTAATTCCTTTGCCTATTTTTCAACAGAAATAGAATTGAGAGATTTGACCATGATGCACTTTTATGTGGAACACAATTATATACACACACATAGTCAGTCTAATTATAGTACTCCTAGCTAGTTGGGGACCATCCTAGTTTGTGTTTTTGGTTTGGATCTTGGCAAAGTCCAGTGTCTTTTTCCCTTGTAACTTGTTGGTTACATAGTGTTTACTGTACTCTCCATGATTGTATGTTCTATACTTGCATGGGTGGTTTTCATCCACAAATTCTGGCATTGGACCAAGCTCCACATCATAGCTAGGAGCAAAAAATGTCACAATTGAGAGTCTATCTTTCTCCTCATGAGCCACTGCTCTATGCTCCACACTCCTGTATTTTCCATTTGTAAGAACCTGCATGATGCAAATAAGGATCAAATCCAGGAGAGAAAGAGTTCAAAACATCAAAAAAGGAAAGAAAAGTCAGTGAAACTACCAACTGTGTAGCTGAAAGTTCTGTAGACAGAATAAAAAAGGAAAGAGAAAAAGTGAAGTAGTGGACTTACTTCTATTGTGTCTCCAATGTTAATGACAAGAGCATTTGGAATTGGCTGAATAGGAACCCATGTATTGTCTTTGAGTATCTGAAGTCCCACTGGGCCTCCCTTTGCTTGCTGCAGCACAGTGAGGGCACTTCCATCTGAATGGGGACTCAGACCCAAAACCAGGTCAGGTCTGGAGCATGGAGGGTAGTAGTTCATCCTTATAGCTTGCACTGATACACCAAACATCTTCTCAAACACATCCCCTTTCAAATCCAGGCCTAGAGCTATATACTTTAACAGATTATAGCACAGTTTCCTTATTTTTCCTGAGTACTCCTCCACCGTTTCACTGCATGAGTGTTTGAGTTTTTTAACTAACATAAAAAAATAGGGCTAAATGAATAAAAATGACAAAACTTAAACCCAGTTGTTAAAAGTGTTTTTCTTGTTGTTCAATCATTACACAAAATTATATTGTGAGATAAAAATCTACTTTTGATTCAAGAGCAGCATCAATGTACGTTACCTGAATCTTTCTGGTCTTTTTGGCCATAGATTTGGGTTCCTAACATATTCAGGTTCAAGTCCAAGAGCAAACATGTTGCACCAGTCCAACTTCTGGTCCTCTGAGAAAACAAAAGCTTGTCCATACCCTTGAACAGTACCAGGAGCCATAGGGTATTTCTGTTTCTCTTCCAAAGGTAGCATGAAAAACTCCCTGCTCAGGTTCTCTATTCTCTCTACCAGATTGAGGTCAATCTCATGATTAATTACCTAATGACCAGTATCAACATTAGCTTCCATGAAGGAATATGTGACAAAAATGTGTAAGTTTGGTTAGTTAATGAAAGTCTAAATAGTTATCAAACAGTAGTAGTGTTTCTAAGAACCAAATGGTATTCACCTGAAAAAATCCCCACTCTTCACAAGCAGTTGCAAGATTGAAAATTTCACTAAGAACATCCTCTTTGTTTCCATTGGTAAGCTTAGAGAAATCAATGACAGGCATGTGAGTATTTGATGGGGGGAGAGGTGTAGTAGAAAGTGTTGGTCTTTCTGTCATGTCTCGTACAAATCTTTGAGGAATTGTCCTTGGCTTAGTTTTTCTTAGCTCTTGGACATCATCAATGTGCCCAACTTTGACAGGAGAAATAGGAACAGGAGGCATGGAAACAGAATCTAGACCTTCAGTTTTCACTACACACTGCTTACTCTATATCTCAACCCTCTCAACCATGTTCTATTTATAGTGGAATTTAGACCTTTATGACGTTACATATTAAAATATTGTGCCTAAGTAATACACCAGTTCATAATTATGCATAATTGGCACATGAATCATGCTGTTAAGTGAAACCTCCCACTTTTTTTTTTCTTCTTAACCTTTTAGAAGAAGGTTGGATGAAGCCTAGTGAGAATTAACTATGTTCACTGTTGATTGTGAAGCACCCTAAATAGCATTAGTTTCACAAAAAGAGAAAAAGTTTTAAAGGGAAAATATTGTATCAACTATGCAAAATTATCATTTAATCACAAACTACATATACAATAAGTTAGTGTGTTTTTTCCTTTAATTATCTTAAAAATTATATCAACAATAATTTATGAATAGATGATAATGTAAATGATATCTCTTTCTAATTCATTCTCAATCATATTCTCGGTAAATCTGCCTTCAATTATCACCTACTAATTGAGTTAAGAAAAATGTTACTTTGACAATTGTATATCGAAAGATACCAATTTACAACTTTGATTTAATCAATACAATTTAAAAATTTTTTTATTTCAATAAAAAGTTATTTTTTTAGTTATAATTTGATCGGTGCAAAGTTGTCAACATATCAACACTCCTATAACCGTTAAAGAGTCATCTGAATTAACATATTTTTTTTTCATTTAAAAAAGAAATAAACTCTTACTCTTGCATCAATTCAACTACTTTACTTTAATAGCTTTGATTAAATTCTCTTTGCTATCACTCATTCCTTGTGATCTGTAAATACTAATGTTGGTGACACAATGAAGCCTCCATTTGGAGCAGTTTGGAGGCAAGAAAACAAGGAAGTTGAGACTGATTTGCAAGTTGGAGCAGTGAGATTTCTAGTGCTACCAAAAATATACCATGCTTCCAATGCCATTATTGATGACTGATTGGCTTTCAAATCATTATTATGGACATTTGGTGCATTTCTGTGACTCCATCAGTTGTGACACCAATATAATTATTGGCCAATGAATGCAGTTTAAGAGGCACAAACCTCTTTGTTAATGCCTTTTTCTCTGTCAAAAAGAGGAAGAAATATCTATGCAAGTGCACATGCCACATGGTAAGTGGTGTAACATACTCCTAGTCCTTTTTCTCTATGCTAGTGCTGTAATTTAACAAGTTTAAAATTTCTATTCTGTTTCCATGCCATTGGTTTCTAAAATAATTAATCAGTCACTAATAATTAAGCAATCAAACCAATGACATGAAATTATAGCATCAGTGTTGCATCTCTTTCCCATGCTTAATCAACTAATATGCATGATATCATCAACCACATCACAAAAGGACATGAAAAAATACACTACTAATCATGGTTTATTAAGAGGAAAGGAAATTACACTGATACCCCAAAATGTTCTTTTAGATATATTACATAACATTTTTTGCAAGCATTCTCTGTACATTGTATTGGGTCACTTAATTGTGTGAAAAGTATTATTATATAACACATCTCTATATTAAGAAAGCCATAACCAACATCTAAATGATGTAGAGAATTATATTCAACTAGGAAAAGAAATAAAAACTACTGGTGTTAAGGTAGTTTACTTTAAACCAGAAAGATTAAACAGTGTTAAGGTAATATGAATGGAATATTACCCTACAAGTTAAAGAAGATTTGTTTGAGTGTAAGAGTAGATGTACCCATAGTAGGACCATTCTGAATTGTCCCCCCAAAGAAAATGCCCCCATTTTGCAGACCAAATCTAGTGTAATATGTCATGGTGCCTTTTGTCCACCCTTCCATGTTTAATCTTCCTTACTTTTTCTTCCCCCACATGTCTTCTAGTTGAGGTAGGCACCAATCACTATTTACAAATGAGTACCAAGAAACGTATAAGAACATCTTCACTATAGAAATTTTAATTACAATTTGTCTGATAGTTATGTTAACAATTAATTGATGTCACATGATTTCTAACTATAAGGTTAAAACATGTGAAGCTCGGATACGGAAAAAAATGCACCGTCGGTGTTTCCGATACATCGTGGACATGGACATACGGCGGAAGCATGTCCGACACGGTATCGGACGTTTTATATTGGGCCGGAAACGGCCCTCTGTCTGGATACGTCAAAGGAGGCACGTTTCTCTCCTTAAACACGTCAGAAAAGCTAGAAAAAAAGACATGGTTTAGTGTTTTAAAGACCTCTTCTCTTTCACATTAAATCTGAGATAAAATTGCAATTGTCCCCGTAATAAGAATTGATGACACCTATACTTACTTAACTGGGGAAATTTTAGTTGCAGACGTTTTCTTATGATGCCAATAATACAAAGAAAAACAAACAAAAGCTTGTAAGTGGACGCAGCCACTAAAGGATATATGCATACTACAGCATGCTACAGTATGTGTCTACTGAAATGGAAATATCCCCACAAAAAAGCAAGAAGGTATTGGAATCATTGAAAAATTACACACAACAAAGAATCAATGGTGTTCTTACTTTTCCTCTATCTTAACCAGTTTTCTACAATATGGTACAAGTTCACCACAAACACACTAATGGAGGTTTGGTTGCTTTCTTTTTCAAGAGTAAAGTTACTAAAGTTCAAGGTTTAGGTTCAACAAAAGAAAACAATTATTATTAGTTCTTATAAAGTAAACAATCATATTTAGACAGTAAAGTTTAATACATTGTTATTTCAGATTTAAAATAAGTATCCTTATAAGATGAAATTAGTTTATGAATACACTAATTTGTAAAAATAATTTTACATCTTAAAAATTTAATTTACTTTTCACATTAAATGGTTTTATCATATAAGCTTTTAAAAAAAAAAAAATATCTCCAACAGTGTTATCATTTTTATTAAATATTCCAAAAATATTGTCAATAATTCAGCTTTATAAAATTAACTCATAAAAAATTAATTCAAGTGCAATCTATAAAATGTTCTTAGTTTCAGTGAATTTTTAAGAATTATTTAAAAAGTTTTTAGAGTGAATTTTCAAAAATTATTTAAAAAGTCCAGAATTTAAGTTGTATGCTTCTATGAAATATTAGTTTATTCTATTAGCACTTCACTTCTTACCTTTAATTTTGAAAATTAATTAAAACTATTTATATTGTTTATATTAAATCATTAAGCAAACTTGTTCATTTTGTCAAACAAACTAATTGTTTAGTAATGAATTTAGTGTCATCAAACTAACTGGAAAATTGTTTTTAGCAAAAATATAATTGCCAAAATTCTAGAAGATTTATTTTCACTTAAAAAATTAACTATAATATCAAAAACAATTTTTTAGAGTTCTCTACAATTTTTTATATTTATGTGTAAATTACCAAAATCTGAATGACTATTATGATAAATTTGAGTTCTATTTTTAATTTAATTTTAAAAAAAAATGTTAAATTTTTTGTCCCTGCCATTTTCATTCTTAAAAAGTTTCAAATTGTTTCATCATGACATGGACAAAACACATGAATGGCCATGATGATGTTGTACATTGTCAACAAAATTTAAAATAAATTGGTCCTATATGTATAAAAATAATTCACAAGTTATGGCTAGAAATTATTTTTATCATAATGCATTTTTTAATGAAAAAATGTGTAAGAAAATTGTGGAAAAAAAACATTAGTTTTTCAAATAATAATAACTTAATATAATCAAAACTAATACAAGTAATGAAAATAAGTAACACACAAGAAAATAACTTTTTCCTTTTTATGTGTATATGTTGATCTTTATGATTCTATGTCTAATTATGATTAGTGAATAAAAATTTCATTTTGCTTCTTGTCATGTCACTATGAGTCTTATGATTTGTTAACTGCTTGTGTTGTCAAATGTCAATGTGAAATAGGGTTTGTTTGGGGAGTTTTGAATTTTTATCATATGAAAAATCACATCATCAAAATCAAATCATCATAAATCTTTACACAGAGTTTTAAAAGTTAAAAAAATAAAAAATTATTATTATAATGATTAAATTAAAGACTATTTTAAAAATTTAAAAAAAAATTAATTTATATTATTGTTAAATAAATTCTAAATTTATATTTAATTAATTATTAATATTTTAATTACCAATTATTTAGATTATAAATTTAATAGTAAAAATATTGATAGCTAATTAAATATCAATTTAAAAATCATTTAACAATAATAAAAAATCATTTAAAAATTATTTTTTTATAATTTTTAAAATGATATCTAATTTAGTCATTATATTAATTAATTTTTTTTTTTAACATAATTTTTATTTTATGATTTTTTTAATAATTATCTGTTTAAAAATTAATAAAATTTTAATTTTAAAAAACATCTAAATTAAAAAAAATAAAAAATAAATATATATATATAATATAATTTAAACTCTATATTTCATATTATAATAATTATTATTACAATAAAATAAAACAACAAACAGAAAAAAAAAATTATAATTTACTTATCCCCCACGTTACAAATTTTGGAAAATGGAAAGATTTTATTTGTGAAGTGAATAAATGTTTGAGGTGACAACTCTTACACTCTTGATTCTAAGAAAACTCTAAAATATAATACAAATTTGTCTTCTTAGTAGTAAGTAAATGTAATTCTTAAAATCTAAATATGTTATGATAAACTTTATTAAGAAATTTAAGTTGTGATACCAGAATCACTAAAAAAATTATTATACAACAATCAAAATTAAAAATAAAAAATAATTACTCATTATATTAATTAAATTAAATATTATTTTAAAATTAAAAAATTATTTATATTTATAAAACAATTTTTATTATTAATAAATATTTTTAAATAATTTCTAAATTATATCTAAATTAGCTGAGTTTTAGTTACTAATATTTTATATTTTAAATTAGTCTGAACTAACCTTTTAATACTAATTTAAAATCTAAAATATTAATAGATAAAATTATTATAGTTAATGAATTAAATATCAATATAAAAATTATTTTATAATTTTTTATTAATAATAAAAATTACTTTAAATATCAATATTTTTAATCTCTAAATGATCTTAAATTTAATTTAATAATAACTAATTAAAATTGTTAATTTTTTTAATGAATTATTCACCCATGAGAGATTAATTAGCTAAATTAAAAATAAATAAATGATTCTTAACCTCAGAAGTGGTTGTGGAATCTGTAAAGTTAAAACTTGAGTATTGAGACAATAAATAAAGCCTTTAGAATAGAATTGAGAAAAGACCTGAAGAAGATAATATTCAGTATCATTTTTTCAGAAATAAAATAGTGAAGTAAATGAAGTGAGAGATTCTTCATCAATTCTTTTACATAAAACTCATCTTTGAATTTTGTTTCTCTTTTACTCCATTTTTAAGGAATGTGAGCTTTTTGTTTGGTTTTATCCTAAAGAAATCAAATGATTTTGAAATGAATAGGTTTAGGTTGGAATCACTTAGCTTATTTTTAGCATTTTTAATTTGTAGGCACTACAAAGATTCTTTTGCAGGAAGAGTATTGTTCATAGGCCATTCTAGACTATGGAAGCTTTAGCTTCAACAAATGCTGATTCCTTATCTTATTATCTCTTCATAAAAACTCGATATTAAGACCCTCTTTGGATCAGGGAGGGGATTTGTGAGGATTAGAGAGGATGTGTGAGGTTGTTTGGATTGAGGGATGATAGAAAGGATTTGTAAGGACGGTTTATTGTAAGTTTACAAATTTGTCTTTGTTATTAAAAAAGATTTGAATAATGAATTATGATTCTTTTTGTGTGTTGGTTTGAATTAATTAAATTTTTTAATATATAACATTCATAATTACTTATATTTTATAATAAAAAATTAAAAAATATAATAGAAAATATTTTTGTGTTAAATTGAAATAAAATTATTAAATATATTAAAATTTATGAAAATAATATTTATTATTATA
>Ga0123342_1001486_pt1 | contig 39470 bp, 21 predicted proteins | sample Turbeawhitnodule_FD_89960 | JGI IMG/M metagenome (GOLD analysis project Ga0123342, IMG submission 89960) | Root nodule microbial communities of legume samples collected from Mexico - Turtle bean Mexico white nodule | ecosystem: Host-associated > Plants > Roots > Nodule | place: Mexico: Nepantla...
TAACATTTGAAATAAATGATGATGAAGTGTGTGTGAAAAATTGTGAATCAGATGCAATGTGATGGGTTGCTCCGCTATCCAAAATCCATGGTTTCGTAAAAGCAGAATTAGAAGAGGAGTTATAGGCAAGCAGACCGGCAGAGCTAACAAACGTGTCACTTTTACGGTTAGTGTTGAGCGAGTAAATAGCCCTTGCCAATTGCTGAATTTACTCGGCACTGAAGCGTTGTACGAGGTTTATATCGGACTCGTTACTGGTGCCTTCTTTGCCAGACATGATTTTTTGTGTAGGGGATAAAAATGGAGAGCTGTCAGGGCACCAAGATCGGTGCTCTGATACCATATAAGAAAATGAATGGTAAGAAGAAGAGATGTTTCTTATTCTCTTATGTGTATATTACATCACTCATGTATAGGAAATATATAGGGAGTTTCTTCCAAATTACAATCTAATTAGGTAAGATACTAATTATGAGATTCTATAATTATTAAATTAATTGCATATAATTGGATACAATATCGTCAAATATTGCATACAATAATTGCATATAATTATTTCAATAGTATGATGTAAAACAAGTGGTTGTTAAAAATTACATTTTTTTTACAAAAATGACAATTCTATTATCATATATATAATAACAATTTTAGAGAATTGTCATATGAAAATCCTTATATTTAACACACCTTTTTTATAGTTCTATTTTAAATTCAATCCATATTTTTTTAAATCTAAATTAATTAATTGAATTTGAACAAGATATTTTGTTGGATTTAAATCAACTTTCATCCCAATAAATTATATGATTAAGATAATAGTTAAGATATTGTGTGATCAACTTTGGATGAACATTCTTGACTCAACTTCGATCAAGACGTTCTCAACTTGATCTTAATTAATTTTGATTTGAGCGTTATCAAGCATGTCTTTATTAAAGTTTGATATGCTTTATAAAAAAAAAAGTTTGATATGCTTTATAAAAAAAAAAAAGTTTGATATGCTCATTATCGACTATAGCATCATCAATACAACTCAAGGACTAGAATCATTGGCATCAACTAAGGTATCACTAGCTTATGTACCTATTACATACCTATTTTTTAAGTATAAGTAGTAATGTATGTTTAAAAATGTATTACCTAAAAGTTTATTTGCATGGTTTGATTTAGAGTTTATTAAGTTTATCATAAGTTTCTTCTGGACGAGAAAAATAAAAAATAAAAAATGAAATTAGTTTTTCATTAACTTAATATTAAATTATCCCATAACTAATTTGTGTACTCATGTATAGATTCTCTAGTTTTTTAAAAAAAATATGCATAAGCTAATTCTTATTATAGAGAATTTAATTTAATTTAATTTTTTTTATTTTTCTCTTCTTGGAGGACTTATGACGAAGTTCGTCCAATATCCTAAGGATTTATAAAAAAAAAACTTACAAGTTAAAAAAACTTAACTACATAAACGAGCCTAAAAAAAAGGCTAATAACTCATTAAAAGGGGATAGATGTATAAAGCATGCATAGGTGTTCATATCATCACAAGATCAGAAACTGAGAAAAAATTTAAACAAAAATAATTAAGTAGGAAAAAGTAATACATAAAGAAAACGAAAGGAAAAATTCCAATTAGAAACATTGCTTCTTTAACCGTCCTCTTTTTATACTATTACTCCTCTTCCAAAATTAATAATTTAATCTAAACAAATATTTCAATTATTTAATAAAAATAATATAACAACGATGTTTAATTAAAAATAAAAATAATATAATTATTTTAATTGTTTAATAAAAATAATTTAATTTCATGGTTTCCTTAAATCAAGTCGTAGGTCTTAATTCAACTTACATTTTAATTGACACAATATTATTAAAAAATCATGAAATAATAATTAATTTGAGAGACAAAAATAATTAATTAATATATTGTTTTTAATTTTTAAAATAATATTTAATTTTATCAATATATTGATTAATTATTTTTATTTTTAAAATTGATTTTTATTTAATAATTAGCAAGATTACTTGTTGCTGGGAGAAAATGACAACATTTTTATTGAATCAATATGGCTTTGAATGATTCATACTCCATGATATAAGTTGGTTCAAGAGGATAAATAAATCACCTTAAATTTTTCAAAAAAAATTGAGGAATTTTTTTTATTAAATAAATTATTTTTCTTAACAAGGTAACTTTTTTCTTTTTACAAGATTGAAAGTAATGAGATTGTAAAATCAATAAATTATTTTAAATTTTAAAACATCAATTAGAATTATTATTTTTTATCAAAGTTTCAAGATAAATTTCAATTTTCCACTCATGCAGATTCCTAATAAAAAAGATCTTGCTTCTACTAGACTTTCAAACGTTCACAAACATGTACACACAAATTACGAAAAATAACAAGAATTATTTTAATCCCTAATATCAATATCAAGAAGTACTTAATGTAACAAGAAACTTATGGAGCACGCAAAACTCCTTCACATAATCCCTAATATCAAGAAGTACCTTAATGTAAAACAAGGATTTAAAACAACATCACCTTATTTGCACTTTTCCACTATGATTTTTTCTCGTAAATCTGTTTTCCTTAATAAGAGAAGGAGAATTCAAACTTCTAGGCATTGATCTATGATAAATCAATTTTTTTGTTAAATGTTTTTTTGTGAATTTTGATAAACATCAAGTAGCAATTTAATGGATTAAACTAAGTTTAATATATTAAATTAGGTAATTTAGTCTATTCAATTGTGTTTTAATAGATTAATTAATAAATAACATTTGAACACTAATTCATCCTTTTTACTTTTGTAAGCTGTTGGCATTGTTATTTCACTTATCTATTGTCCACGAAATCAACTTTGCATTATTTTTATTTTTATTTTTATTTTTATTTTTATTTTTATTTTATTTTTTTTTATCGGTAATACAACTTTGCATAATAGAAACAATTTATGGATAAAAAAAAGGAAATATTTTAAATTTAAGGAACCAAACTAAAACTAAATAATAAGATGTGAGAAAAGGAATATACTATCCGAGCCAAGAAATATGGGTAATGATATCGAGATAATATCATGAATATATCCCGGTCCAAAAGAAACCAAACTCTTATTATTTATTTTCGTAAAAGTAGGACTAGTAATATTATTTACTATTAATCACTTGTAGATTTAGAATAAATGATTATAACTACTTAAAAGATAAATATATAAATATATATACTCAGAACACACACTGGAAAAGCACCACATCCAATCCGATAAGAACAGAAGACATCTAAGCCAAATTTTAAATCTGATAATACATACTTAAAGTTAACTTTGGATAGCTTTAGAAGTTATAAAAAAATATAATTGAGAGATACTTATGCAGATTGTAATATATACTAAATCAAAAATATCTAAAAATGTATTATGAAAAGAAAATCTGAAAGTATGTTTTATCCACGCTCCCTTTTATTTAAGGTTATTTTTATCATTTCATACTATACTTTCGTCATTTCATTGACAAATCACATTCACGTTCATATGGTGCAGAAAGAAATTGCAAGGGAATAAAATGTGAGAAAAGTATCGTATTTATTAGGATTATGGATTAACATCGACTAATCAATTAATAACTCATTTCTTTGAGAATTAAAAGGAAATTAAGAGTTTGTTGATCATTAGTTGGTTTAAAATAAAGGATACAGTTTAAAAAGTTAAGAAAAAGACGTCGATTTGACTATAATAGTAAACCTTAGGCAGTTTTTTCCTACACCCCTATATTTTTCTTTCTGCACCCCACAATGTTATACAAAGATCAAATTGTCTCTATTATTTTTTAAAAACCCTAAATACACTTGAACTTTATTTATTTTTTTACATTAAGGATTATGAAATCTGGAAAAATTTCGGATTGGCACTTTCGGTAAAATTTCAGATCTACCAATCCATAATTCAAATATGCATTTCACAATCAAAAATTCATCATTTAAAAAAAGAATTCTGATCCACCAATCCATAACAGAAATATGTATTCTGGATTCAGAAATCCATAATTTCAAAAAAAACATTCCAGATCCACCAATCCGTAACAGAATTAGGCTTTTGAATTCAACAATCCAAAAATCAATAATTTATTCAAAAAAAATGCTTCCAGAACACCCTTTATCCAGAAAAAAAAATGATTTAGTTCCGGATTGATGAATCCGTAGCATACTTCCAGATCCCTATTTTCGATAACCACGGTGCACTTTTTCAAGTAAAATGTCAAAGCCAGTTTCAGAATTTATAAAATTATGGGGGTGCAGGAAGAAAAACGTAGGCGCCCCGGAAGAAGAAGCTTAAACCTTATAGTAAAAAAACTGACCAAATGGGCTATTTCATATTTTTGGCCCAAAAGAAATGTCGTCTGTACGTTTTGGTGCAAAAAATATCTTCAAAGAAATAAAAATGTGGATGACAATTACTTTTTGCTACTTATGGTTTCTTCCTGCACCTAAAATACCCATACTTTAGATTTTCGTATTGTGAGATTTAAAAACATTATATAATCCAAAATATATTTTCAGATTTAGAAATACATTTTGGATTAATCCAAAAATATAATACATTTCTATAATTTTGAATTATGTAATCAATAATATATTTTTAGATTATATAATTTGAAATGCATTTTCAAATTCTCTGTAATTCAAAAATGTATTCTAAATTATGTAATTCATAATATATTTTTGAGTTATGTAATCCATAATGTATTTTTAGATTTTAAATTTCAAAAATGTATTTTAGATTATTGAATCCAAAATGTCTTTTCGAATTATGTGAAATAAAAACATATTATAAATTGTCCAATTTAAAATGTTTTTCCGGATTACTTGATCCATTTAAATTATATAATCTGAAATACTTTCTAAATTAGACATAAATATCCTTTAAATTATATAATTCATAATATAATTCTGAATTAATATTTTTTTTATAGTTTTGAATTCTACAATTCAAACTATATTTCCAAATGATGCAATTTATTTTTTTTTTCAACCCATTAAGAATGTATGGATGTACTAAAAGAAATACCCAATGTGGATTAGTAAGATAAGCCCATATAATATTATATTATGTGATTTGTATATATTGATACTTTTATTTTATTTATTTTCAAAATAATGTGTTGAAAGTATAAGTTTAGCTATTAAAATTTAGTATCAATTAGATGTGATCTGCTGAGTTTGTAAGTTTAGGAGCCTGGTTTCTTCAATTAGAAGTATAAAAGATAGAATAGAAACAGGTTTTCTTCTATAACCTATGTTCTTCCAAAGTCCAAAAGATTAAAAAAAGACAAACTCTCTAGGCCAATATCTATCCTTAACCTAAATTTGAAGTCCAAAAATAGCCGGAACATACTAAAACAGTGTTGTATAAAATGGACCAAACTGCTAAGTTGAAGACAAATTGTGATAGCTAGTTTGGCAAAATTTATTGGAGTTTTATTCTGTGAGTTGTCTTTGACCAATGGACCACTTTCATTGTTAGAACTTAGAAATTGTATCAGAGGATGACAGTTTCCTCACATGTGTACCACAGCAGAAATGTTGCAGGCATATTTCATCCAACAAGAAGAGAGACTGAAGTCTGAAGGAAACATCACACATTGAACTCCAATTCTACGGATGTGACTATTCTTCATGAAGCTTAATTAGGTTAGTTTCAGCTCAACAATGTCAAGCCATTACATTAGATGGAGAAGTTCTTCTGTATATTTGAGTTTTATTCAAATTTAGTTTTATAAAAAGTATATGTCTATAAAACATGTGTACGAGATAAAAAGAAGTTGAAAAAATAAAATAAGTTTTTTATAAATTAAAATTAAGTTATATATTGTTATACAATTACAATAAGGGGTTGAATTATTCTTTTAAAAGTCTTTTTGACTTAAAAAAAATTGTCCTTTTATGAGAAGAATATTTTATGAAAATAATGTTATATAAGAATAAGAAAAAGAAAGAAAGGATCACACATAGAATTTTGATACTAGTTTATCTTAACATTCAAGACTTTATTGGGATAGAAATGGTGGTTTTTGCAGCATTTTGTTGGTTGTAATGAAACTGTTGGTTCCAATGTAATTAAATAATGCCTCCTCGTTAATTTAGTTTAATGAAGAAACTTAATTGAAAAGGGGCATTTAAGTATGAGTATAATTCTTCTCAACTTGGATTATATAGATCTGGTCCCTCTTGTTTGGATGGGGTAAAACCCTTTCCAAAGAGGTGAACAAATCATCATTTGCAACCAAATTTCATCTTAAGATTGCAATCTAGTTTCACTCCAATCAGACATTATTAGGCGTCGATGGTGGTGGTTGTACGTCTGACATGGGTGGAAGAGTGAAGATGCAAATGACAAACACATGCCACATTAGATAACTTCTGAAAAAGAAAAATTACATTAAATATTTACAATGTCACGTCATTATTTACACGAATGGTGTCGATACTAATTTAAATGAATGGACCATATTGACTCTATTTAAATAAAATAGGGACTGAATTGAAAAGAAAAAAAAAACTCAGATATTACATTGAATAAACGGACCAAAAAGTCTATTAAACCTATATTATAGTCTAGTAAGTTAAGACCAAATACTAGTACTAATCTATTTTGACTACCGTTTTTTTATCAATGATTGTTAGAAAATTTGAATATATATTCTCTCAAAAGTGTTTGAATTACGCGTGATTGACTGCAATATGCGTAAATTATGGTCCAAAGAAAACATACGCAATTGAAAACTGAATTCCTGAAATTGTCACCCAAGACTTTACATAACCAACTGCACATGGCGATGATTCTTGAGATCAAATAAATAAAGACAAAACTTACCTGTTCGACCGTATTTGTCAGGAAATGGCTGATTCACCATTATCCAATCGACGGAAAGAGTGTAACAAGGAATATTCACTTTTCGACGGCTTCAGCGAGAAGACACAAAAGAAAAGGTACAAAAAAAGTGGAGTTCACACTGAAAAGAATTGAAAAACATCTCCGTTTCAAATCAAAACACAAACACTGTCGATTAATCAATGATTGTCGCTTTACAAGAAATACTGTTTTGTTTTTCTAATAAAAGAGAAAAATAGGAGAAAAGAATATAATGATCAGCCCAAAATAAGGCGAGAAACCAATTAAGAGGAGAGACAAGATGGATACAAAGAATGAGAAAATAACAATAATGGGTCGAGGAACCAAAAATAAAAAACTAATTCCCAGACGCATGTACAAAAATTTCAAACGGATATTGAACACAGATCGTCAAAAACTTGTCTGATGTTAGGCCTCTCATTTACAGGGAGAATACACCTGAGAGATATTGCAAGCAGTTCATCCATCTCTTTGGAGGATTCTTCCCCACCTGCAATGTCTCTGTCAATACAGTCCATTACCCTTCCTTCTCGCTCACACAGCCTAACCCAATCTGTAAGATCAACAGCACCTGACTGCCCTGATATTATGTCACCTGCACTTTTTCTTGTCAACAATTCCATTAGGATCACACCAAGAGCATACACATCTGCCTTGAAGGATGGAACCGGTTTGGATGCAGTAACAAGTTCGGGGGCACGGTATCCAAGTGCTCCAAGATTGAGTATCTGCTCTGCAATTCCAGCCGGTGTCATCAGCCGGTGCAGACCATAGTCAGTAAGACGAGCATTGAAATCAGGGCCTGCTAACACTATATTTGTGGGCTTCAGATTTCCATGGGGAAGTCCTCGGTCATGAAGGTATAGAAGACATCGTGCAACATCAACAGCAACTCTTATTCTCTGGGTGAATGATAATGGGGAGTACCTCCGGGGTGTGCTCTCTGTAATGCAAACAGATACATTGATATTACATTCAACTAACAAAAAGCTTATGTATAAAAAAAATCCTTAGTAGAGAATTCGAGAGCTTTAATGTTGCTAACTGTTTGACAAGCTGTACTTCAAAGATACAATGACAAAAAAATACCCCCAACATTTAGACAGACAGACCTGAAGGCTGAAACTCTACAATACACCTAGAATAGCCATGGAAAACTCTACAATACACCTAGAAGTAGACATGGAGCCTGTACAACAGCAAGAGTTTCAAACCACTATCCGAGATGAGCCTTTGTCTGCCAGCTATTGGGAGAAGGTGGTGAAAATTGACAGATGGCAGATAAGATTGAAGGCAGCACCGTGCTGTTTAACATTTTTTTTTATTTCAAATGAAAAAAAAACAAGACTTTATAGTCAGGTCCAATTTGAACAAGCTATATGATATCTGCACCCGGAGCAGCCTGAAGACGCAATGAAAAAAACTTTATAGTCAGGTCCAATTTGAACAAGCTATATGATATCTACACCCGGAGCAGCCTGAAGACGCAATGAAAGTCAAGGCCACAAAATCCACGTAATGATTCTTATACACAAGTTCAGGAAATATTTCTTCATTGGATGCTTAGGTATAAGGATACAACAAAACTTCAGTGCTACATCTTAAGTGCTATTGAGTTTTGATGTTCTCTAATTAAAATTTAAGCTTCACCAAGTCAATCAATGTCAATCAGAAATGTCAACCTTTATTGCACGGACACTGAGGTAAAACTCCAATTTTGATAAACAAAGAACACTAAAAGCACCTAAAGTACTACACCCAAGTTCTGTCTAACAAACGCAAGCAAAGAAAAATATCCATGAAAAAGGCACACAATTGAGAATGTAAGGGATGGAAGTGAGATATGTTGACATAAAAGCAAACTATTACCATAGAGATGAAGGGCCAAGTTGTCCCCGTGTATATAGTCAGCTAAAAGAAGCCTTTCTTGTTCCCTAGGCCCCCAATAGTATGCTAGTAATGGGACAATGTTTGGATGCCTCATAGAACCAATCCTTTTAACTTCTCTAGCAAATTCCTTTTTATGTTTCACCAATCCCACCCGTAACCACTTTACAGTCAACATATGACCACTGTCCAAAGTTGCTTTATATAAAGTGCCATGGCTACTTCTGCCAAGAACTTCAGCTGGGGCTCGAGATAATTCCTCTGCAGTGAATGCTAGGGAAGAATCCAGGAAAAACAATTCCCCAGCCAACCGATCTGGTGAGTAAACATCCAACATCACTGGCTTTTCACAGGTCTCTATGAAACGGGGTGAGGACGACAATGGAGAACCAGGAGAAGACTTCCTTCCAGATGAAGTGGGAGGGTTATCCATCAAATTAAGATTCACAGATGCTGAACTGGTAGCCACCATTCCCTGAGGCAAGCCATGCTCAGAAATTTCAGTGACAAACTCTGACTGTCCACCAGAGAGTGACCTCGAATTGGAAGTCAGAAGGTGGTCATTTGAAAAGCTCAATGAAGTTGTTGGGGGTTGAACATTTGTATTGAACTTAAAGAGGGAAGACCTAGAAAGTCCTCCTAACTTGACATCTCTTCTGGTATTTTGCCCAGTGAACTCACTTCTTCCATGAAATTCTTTTAGTTGTGTTCGATGATAAGCTAATAAAACAAAAGCAATCATAACAGCAGCACCCACGGAGGCAAGAATAATGGCTATCCTGATATTACCCTTTGAACTATGATGTCTACGGTTATCGGGAATGTTATCGGGCACAGAAGAAGTCTCAGGAGAATCATTTGGTAACATTAACTTTCCATTTCCTGGGCGAAAGGATGAAGGAGAGAACTGCCGCAAATTTTCAGGAACTCGACCAGATAGATCATTATTGGACACGTTAAATACAGTTAAGCTGGATGAAAGCTTGTCAGGAATATTTCCAGAAAATTTGTTGTTAGACAAATCAAGGTACTCCAAATAAAGAAGTTTGTTCAACTCATTTGGCAGCGGTCCAGAAAACTCATTCCTAGCCACATTCAGCAGTTTGAGCACACTCATCCTATCTATCTCAGAAGGCAAGGCACCTTCTAAGGAGTTATTAGATACATCAAGATACTCCATTGGTTGATAAGGAGGCATAAGGAGTAACTCACTGGCTCCTGAACCTTGAAGCAGAAGTTGCCCTGTAAGTTGATTTCCAGAAAGATTCAGTCTTGTCACTGATGATGAAGTAACTAAACCTCGTGGAATGGATCCGTTGAGCTCATTTAAACTTAAGTCAACGGTAAACAATTTTGAATAGGTTCCTAAAGTAGGAGGCAAGGATCCTGACAGCTTGTTTGAACTCAGATTAATAACCTCCAGGGGGGCTTCCCAGTTCTGTATAACAGAAATGTCACCAGATAACATATTCCTGCTGATGTCAATGACAGTACATCTTCTCAACGAAGTTGGCAAGGATCCTGATAAACTATTGGATGAAAGATTCAAAATATTTAAACTTGTAGAGTTGATTACAGCGATTGAGCCTGTACACAAGCAAAGAAATGTAAATTAATTAACAGAGTACTGAGTTTACTGTCTTATTTCTCTCAAATTCTTCATAAACCATGATAAATTGTCATTTATATACTTAATTAAAAGAGACTCAAACAAAATTGCTCGACAACCGTGGGACCAAATTGGTATATAACTTGAAACAAGTAAATTCAATTGTAAAATGAAAAAACAGAAGCTTTAAATGATATTGTCAGTAGAATAAAGCCGCTTGCAAAAGCCAAGAGTAAACACTATAAATTCATAGAGAGAGAGAGAGAGAGAAAATATAGCATACGAATTCTACAACCATAGATCATCACTGCACTAGAAAATGTGATAAACAAATGAGCTAAATACCAGGAATCATAAGATGCAGAGATGTCAAACCAATAGTTCCTTACTGGAGGGTAAGGAGGACCATCCATTAAGAATGTTTCATAAAAAGAAATGTATTGGACTTAAGCACCATTCCTTTTCCATCATATTCTCCCTCTCTCTCTGTTCCCATCTCCTACCAGACCTCCCTTCTCTCTCCCTATTGACAAAAACACATCGATTTAGCTGCATGCATCATGGTTTCCATTTAAGCACATGCAAAACAGAACTCCTGAACTTTCATTAAAACATCTTTCCCATTCCGCTCACAGCCAGCGACCGCTTTGGCAAAATAAATTCTAAGCGGTTCTCAGGCATGCACCTTTCCTACATCTAACATTACAACACTGCATGTGCATGCACACAAAACACCCAATCAAATGCACACCCGCGCAACTTTCACCTTCCCGGTTTCCCCTTTAGGTTGAAGCAGTAAGAGGGCGGAATGTAACAAAAAAAAAATATTAAAATAACAAATTTTCAAGAATCTGATTCCCATAACCAGAGCTTTAAACAGTGGCAGTTCTGCCTCCATAAAAAACTTGAAAGAGATTTAGTTACCGGTAAACCCGTTGACGCTAAGATCCAATTCTTCCAGCGGCACTGAAGTCTGCAACAATTCCTCGGGCACGGAGCCAAACAATTGGTTCCGGGGAAGCCTAAGAACGCGAAGTGTGGGTAACGAGCCAAAAGAAGGAAGTTCCCCGGTGATGGAATTATTACTCAAGTCCAAAACTTGCAAGTTGCGAAACAGGCCAATGGTGGAGTTCATAAAGAAGTGACCGTTCAAGTTGTTGTGACTGAGGTTAAGAAAATGCACTGTGTTGGCCAATCCAGAAACATTCTCCACTGTGAGGGAAAGTCCGCCAAAGAACTGGTTAAGACTCAAATCGACACGCTCCACATTCCGGAGGGTAGAGAGGACGTCCCCAATTTCGGCCCAGAGAGCGTTGGCATGCAAATCGAGAACTCTGAGCTGCTGAAGGTTGGAGAGGCCACTGGGGAAGCCACCCTTGAACTGGTTGTTGGACAAATTGAGGTAATTGAGACCCCAAAGGTCGTTGATCCGCGCGGGAATGGGGCCGTAGAACTTGTTCTGCGAAAGATCCAAATGCTGCAGCGAGGAGAGCGACCCCAGGGAGGGAGGCAACCTTCCGGTGAAGTCGTTGCCGGAGAGCGAGAGGTTTCTGAGCATCCTGAGGTCGAGGAGAGTGTGGAACTTGAGCTCACCGCCGAGGCGGAGGCGGTCGAGGACGATTCCGGTGACGTTGCCGGACTCCTCGTCGCAAACAACGCCCTGCCAGGTAGTAGGACAGGCGGCGGCGGCCTCGGCCACCGCCGCCGGAGACCAGGAGTCTAGAAGGTTGTGCGGATCTTGAGTTATCCCTTTCTTGAATTCCATGAGAGATCGGAGCTCCGGGAGTGAGGCGGATGAAGAAGCGGAGAAGATAGTGAAGAAGAGAAGAAGAAGAAGAAGAAGCGAGATGAAGAGGTTGGGTGGGGAAGTCATCGGAGTGAATGTGGATGGAAGCAGAAAAAGAGAAAGAGAAAGAGAAAAAGGGACAGAGACACCTTAATTATTCATCTACAGAGAAGAGAGTAAGAGAAGTAAGAGAAAGGGGTAGAGAGAGAAAGAGGAACCCTAGGGGTATCAAGTTAACATCAACAACATTAACATTGGATGATGGGTGGAGGAAGAAGAGCAGAGAGAAACTGTAGTCTAGTGTACTACCAGTAGTAGGGTTTCGTTTTTATTTTAATTATTATTACACAACAGATCTTTTTTACTTTTTATTTTTTTATTTTTTATTTTTTATTTTATATTTTATTTATAAATAAAAGAAAGAAAGAAAAATATGAAAGGGGAAGGATGAGGTGGAGAGTGTTGGTTGGTGGGGGCGACCGAGTAACTACAGTCTGTAAAGGATAACCTCTTCCTCCTCTCTTCTCTCTGTTCTCCATTGCTATATGCAGTTTTCTTCTCTCTGGATAGCAACGGCACCTTTATGTTCCGTTTCTCCGTCTATGCATGCTACTGCCACATGCAAGTAACGGCGTCACCGTGTCTGTGTTTGTGTGCGTGGGTTGTGCTTAGGTTACACTCTCCTTCTCACCGCTTCTTCTTCTTCTTCTTCTTCTTCCTCACCGCTTCCATTACAGCTTTTCCCCCTCCACCAAAACCCTTTCCATTTTTATCCCTCTTCCAAACCTAAAACATAAATTTAATTAATTAATTAATTACTAATACAAAATTAATAACTGTTTAATGTTTTCCTTTTTTATAAGTTTCACAAACCTTTTATACCAACGCATTACCCATTCATTCCTCAATCAATGTCTTCATTATTTATTAACAAACCAACAATTCTTATACTTATACTCTCTACAGCTAATCACACCTTCTAAAAAATATTTTTTTTCTTTTTTCTTTCTCTCACCTCTAAATAAACTATCCTGTACAATAATATTATAACATCTCAATCAATTAATACAATATTGTTTCAATTTAATCATCTCAAATTCATTCAATTAATTATCAGGACAATTTTCAATTTATTTAATTAACAACAAAATTACTCTTTCTCCAATTAACTGCAACATAACAAAAAAAGTTGTCAAATTCAACTTACCTAAATATATAATATATAATGATTAATTATTTCATCATCCGCTGTAGTATTTACCTTACGAAGCAATACTAAAACATTGTTTTACTCATTAATAGCATAAAAAGTTTACGTTGACAATACTCCATTAACCTCTTAATTACTATTTAAAAATAAAACTGTAAAACTAAAACGTATTCATGTAAATATTTAAAATGTGAAGTTTAGTGACAGCACCACAGAGTTCAGTGATTGGGTAATTGCGTGATTACATTTATAATAAATAAATAAAAGTATTTATTAAGATGATGGGTTTAATGAATAATGAATATACAGAAAAGACCAAAAGAAGGGTTGAAATGGTAAAGAATTAAGTTAAATATAGAGGGATTTGACGGGAAGAAAATGAAAAGAGACGTCGTTAAGTGACAGATAGGGAGTGGGAGGGTGCAAATAGAATAATGATATTCTTATCTTGTATTAACACATGCTATGGGGTTTCTATTTTCCACCATTGATTTCAATGATCAATCATCTCATTCTCCATCAACAGATCCTAAAAGTCATTTTCATTGCTACCACTTCCTTAATAAAGAAAATGACACTCATGGATCTTTTGGGTATCACTATTTAAGATTTATTATTTGTTAAATAAACAATATTAATTAGTTGTCAACTTTTGTAGTTCTAAATAATGAGGATTTTTGCATGTCACCTCAAATACAACAATAACAATATTCAGAACTTACACAGCTTTTCAATTCAAGTCTCTTAAAAAAAGTATATAAATTTTAGAAAAATAAAGTTCATTGTGAATGAAAAAATAAATATATAAATAAAAGAACTTTGCCTTCTTGAATGAGTTGAATGAGCTTGAATTGAATTATTAAAATTTAAATTGTCTTCGATATTATTCACACTAAAATATTAACTTCAGATTTCATTCTTTCTTTCCATGAAACTACATCATGTCTTCTTTTATAATAAAATCATTTGACTTTCTAATACCATGTGTCATGAACTTCCACGTTAATTACATCGAATCAAAATTAGTTTGTTTCTCGATTTTTATTCGGGTAAAAAATTACTTTCATAACTTTATTAAAAAATTATTCAATTAACATCAGATACAACGGTAGATGAGAAAAAATACATAAAATATTATCATCTTTTTTATTAATTATAAAAAAAGTAATATTTTAAGGGCTTTAAATATTTGTAGATATATTTATCAACGTTAAAATAATTATTACAAATACATTAATTTTGTAAGATAATTTTAAATTTAATTCTCCACAATCTATTTGTATATAATACTAGAACAAATAATATAAAATATTAAAGGAATATCTATATACTATTTATTTAGACATTGTACATAGTGAAAGGATATATGTATTAGTATAGTACAACATCATGGGACACATATTGATTATGAGGGTCATTTATCAATTAATTGAAATTAATTATGATATACGTGTTAATATAGGTCTAATATTGCAAACATATTATAAATAAGTTAATTTGAAGCAATTAAATTTGCGTACTTAGTAATATTTGTTACTTTTATCCATCCATTATTAAATATCAATGTCAACTGCATTTAGATTCAAAAACTTCACTATAGATGAGGAATGACAACAAAGGATGTTAGTGACTAGTACCTAAATCAAAGACAATGACACATCAATAACCGTTAAGATGAATAAACTGAAGTTTTTTTAGTTGGGAAGTCATGTCTTGGAAAAATTGCAATGAGGTACTAGAAAGCTTAGTATAAAAATCCTTAACCCCCCCTTATCTCTCTCTCTCTCATGCTTGGGGATATGTATTTGTTGCTACCTTCCACATTAGAGTTTTCATTTTTTTCCTGAAAAAAATCCTCCTAAGTTGGAATGGAGATATCTAACACAAAATCATTGATTAGCTTCAAGTAAAAGTTATTGTATGTTTGACAACAAACCCTGCCAAATTGGATATAGACATAAGTCATATGCAAAACATATAGAAAATATACACAAGTCAAATGTGGTACATACCTTTTATTGGTCAAAGATGAATGTGTTTGAGGCACACGTTATTGCACCTTCGGATCTTTAATTAATAGTAGCAAAACCATGACCATGAGTCCTTGTTCTCAAACTCAACTAAAGCATATGTCAGTGGTAGCATTTGGTCATTAGGGTCCCTTCCACTTGTTGTTAAAATTTCACCTCCATATTAGCCTTTTTAATAAACACCCATCTAATCTAATGATGGGCCTACATGCCAAAAAAAAATGTCCTTAAAGACCTTTAAACAAACATAAAGTTTGTGACCCCATTAATTTGTTCAACTTTCACTTTCACTATGAACTCGGAGTTTGTTCTTGAAAGGCTCATAGGCATAATTATAAATTCTTTTGTATTGCTCATCCTCAACCTGTTCAAATTGATTATCACACTCGGTCTCAACCTCTTTACCCTCATTATCACATTCAACCTCAACTTCATTGTCAACCCTAGCCCGATTACCATACTTAAACTCAACCTCACTCTAAACACCTCCCTTACTCCCTCTCTCCACCTCACACTCACCCACATTACCACTCTCAACCTCACTCCCAACCCTATATTTCAAAAGATTATAAACAATATAAGGTTCAGACATAGTGTGCACGACAAAAAATATACTTCACCATATCGCCTTGCAATGTTGACTATGTTAATTGCACCATTATCATCAGACAACAAGTGCGACCTATCTTCTAACACAGAACACCCACCACGAGAATACCACAACTATTTCAATGTTAAATACTCCATTTCCTTTAGAATGTCTAGTATCTCAAAATAACTCTATCTATATGAGTCATGTGACCATTTACTTGTCTCACCAACATATTTTAGTTTGTCAATATTTACAAACTCGTCCATGGTGGACCACAATGTTAAAAAAACCCTTTATACATGACAAATAATAAATAAACATATCCCTAACAAATATGGATATGCTCACAAAGATCAAATAAATTACAAAAAAATCATTTAATTAATACAATGAAAAGGAAATGGTGGACCATAGAGAACAAAAATTTTCACGTGGTGGAACCCTAAACCCTAATTAATTGACAAAATGCAATGAAATTAATGAACTACACAATTAATTGTATGCAAACAACCAAAACCTCAAACAACAATATTTTTAATCCCACCATAAATCCCTAACCCAAGGAATTCCACAAGCCTAACCAAGTGGGACTCACCTTATAAATTCAATAGAAAACCATCCACTACACAACGCCAACAGCAAGAGCCCAATCGCCATCACTACAAGACACGAGATCACTCTCAAAATATCACAATCAGCCCTCCAAGAACAACCTCAAATTCCTTCTTGTTCAATGTTCAGAAACACACAAAATTTCACATCACCAAATGTCTACAAATTACGTTTTACAAATGAAATTGTACAGGTTAATAAAATTTCATGTGTATCACTTTGTGTCTCAAGTAATGACCTACTTAATATCGTCAAAGACAATATAACCAAAAAAACCACCTTGAGTCATTTTACGAAAAGTTGGGATCACATTCAACAAATTACTAACTGAGAGAAAATTGATTTATGACTTTTTATATAGGGACAAAAAGTGGTATTAAACAATATTTATATATGTGTGTGTGATTATAAATTGTATTTAATGTTATTTTTCAAGGTATTATGTTATTATTTCCATATTTATAGATAAAGAGTTTGTTCCCAAAAGTTAAGAAGATATGTTGGATCAATGACCATCAAAATGTGTGATTTAAGTATAAAGGTATAAAAGAAAGACATATTTTCTTTACTACACATCAATATAGTCAATTCACTATGTCGAGTCAAATATAGTTAATCAATTAAAGATAAATAAGCAAATTGTATTGCTTTATCAATGATATAAGTTGGTAAAATGTATTAAAATGTCTTTTAATTCACAATCATGATTTTCTTTTACCTCATCAAGATAGATGCTATTACAATATTTTTTTAATGGTTAATTTGTTTATCATCTTAAATACCTGCTCATATAAAAAATTTAAGCATAAAGATTAGACACCGAGTACTATATTCACTACTCAAGCTTTGCAAAAATTCTATATTATTCTTTCTCTAAACGTTTTAGCTAAATAGTTTGAACTTATATTTTATATTTGTCTATCTTATATTCTTATATTTTCTCTTTATTTTTTGGGGTGTCTAAAGAGACCGTAAGAAAAGAATATTTGGAGTAATTATTTGGAGAATCAAGTAAAAATAATACTATAATTTTATTACCACATAACTACTAAGAATACTCGTTATAAAACTCAATTTTATTGAAAATTAAATATTTTCAAAATTTAAATGTAATTTTATGGTTGAGACAAATAAATAAATAAAATTATATTTTTATCTCTTTTACTCCTTTAAAGGAAAAACATTTTTAAAATTTCATAAGAAAAAAAAAACAAGTGTGAAATTTGTTTGAAAATATAATTCAATCATTTCTTGTGTCGTTTTGTGTTTACAAGACACTTTAATCATATAATATTTAAATTATTCTTCTGTTTGTTATCTTAATATTTATTATTTGTTTCTAAACATCTAGGTGGTCACAACTCTTATTAACTAAACAAATTTTGATTGAAAAACTCATTAATTTACTTTATAAAGGAAAAAAACATGTATTAAGACACAAAGTTGATAAGATACTTTGAATGAATGTTGCTTTTTTATTTATAATTTTTTTATGTCTTTCTATGTTGGTCTAGATAACTACAACCTCTTAAATGGTTGGAAGAAACTTAAAAGAGTGGGGTTGTTAATGTAAAGAGTGAGGTTGTTAATGTTGAGTCCAATTTAAAAAAAATAGGTAAGTAGGATGTATAGTAGATTTCTAAAAATGGTGTTGACAATGGTTGATCTTGATTAGCGAATGTAATGATACGAGATTAGTGTAAGTTTGACTATATTTTTAACTCATCTTTGAAGAAGAAAAAATTATACTCATTTTAATTTTCATTCCATTGAGTATGAGATTTGTATTATATTCTCATTCTCATTCCGTAGCCGGTATACCCATATACGCAGTCAGACCTATATTATCATAAATATGAATTAAATAATTATCTTACAAAAAATAAAAATCACAACACAAGAATCATGATACTATATGAAGAAGTCAATGTCAAAAAAATAAATACAATTTATTTTCTTTAATATCAAATTTCAATGAAGAAGTTATAATTGCGTAAATATTAAAATAAAGTATGTAAATAAAAGTTGCATAAAATGTCTTAAGTAATTATAAAAAAGAATAAACAATTAAACATAAATAATTTAAATTTTATGACAATTACAAAAGCTATTATTTTTCAAATGTTGAGAGGGAAAGTTCATCAATTATTTGAGTGAACTTAATAGATATGAAACAAATTAAACCGTTAAGGGAGAAAAAGAAAAATTAAGCAGAAAAAAAAAAGGATTCTTCAAATGAATCCTTATCCATCCCCATGCCCAATTTAAAATATTGGATATCCATCAAAATCGGGATGAGTTCAAACAATACTCATAGAGACAAGTTCTTTGTCATCCTTAATTTTGATAACTACAATTTTATGGGTAATTTGATAAATTTTACAGTGGAATTGCTACTATTAAGTTGTATCATTACGACGTTTTTGCAAATTGTGTCGTCGATATTAGTTTCATGCAAAAACTTTCCACAACATCCTTTTGGACAACAACTAGAAAAATGATAAACATTCCACACATACTACATTGCCTCGTCATTCTCCTCCTCGTCCTCCTCCTCCAATATGTTTTCAAGTAAAGAGCATTCCTTAAAAATATTTTATTGAGAATGATAAAAATAATAATAATTGATTTCAACAAGAAAAGAAGAGAAAAATAAATGTTATTACTAATATGGTAGATGACATCAATTATCTCATGATAAAAAAATAGTCAAATCATAATATTTTAGATCATAACACTCTTAGATAAAAGAAAATATTTTAATTATCAATTATAGTTTTTGGTTGATAATTGTTCAATCTAACAATTGATATCATTGTAATATTGTTATTATAATTATAAATCATAACTTTTGTCAAATTTTGAAAGTAAAAAAATATGCAAAAGTTTGAAAAAAAAAAAAATGGAATTTAATAATCTCATAACGTTAATACTTTATATTAGTGTCATATCATTGGAGCACCACGTGAGCAAATAATGTTATCAATTTCAAGTCTACTAACTTCAATGAATAAACTAACTTTAAGATAAAATTTGCAAAAAAAATTATCAAAGGAGGATAAATTGTGAAAAAAAAACGAGAGAAAAAAATTCGCAATATTTAGTACATTAGCATATACAAAATATTTTTTGTATTAGGATTTAAAGTATTAGTAAAACTATGAGGAAAATTAGGGTATATAACAAATGATGACCAAACATTTTTTTCTCGTAGATAACTATATTTTAAATTTATTTTTTAACACAGTGCTTAGCAATACCCTAAATTGGGCTTTAATAGTCAATACCTTCAAGTACGGATGGAGGCCCACGTTGGATTTAAATGTATACGAATTACAATATTTTCTTAATTTTCCTTAACTCTTAAGATTATTATTTTTTGTAGTAGAAAATGTTTGAGTGAGTTAAGATCAAAGTACTGACATTAATTTTATTTTTTATACTATTGTATTAAAAAATAATGATATTTTATTTTATAAGTCTATTATAAGATTGTGTTTCTCTTCATTGAATTGAATGCATGTTAAAATATTCTCAATAAGTAATGTCACGACAAATAAACTTTCGGAAGAAAAAATGCAGAGAAATCATGTGTTGAATTAGATTCAGTTGTTTTTTTATTTCTAAAATCTTGTTTTATTATATATTAATAGGTAAAAATTAATAAATAGAAGAAAATGACTATTGAATTATTGATGTATAATGGAAAACCATTTAACTCATGATAGATACAAAAAACATATTCATAAAAGGTTAATAAATTTAAAAATTAATTAGAATAAAAAATAAATTTATAAGTGCTTCTTTGAAAAAGGATATAATTCAGAATTAATTAAAATTAAATTAAAGTTTAAGGTTTAAAAATCAATGTTAGTAGAACTAAAGCCTCTTTTTCTAATATTTAAAGATATATAATTCTAAGAGTGGTATTTGATGTGTGTATAAGAGAGATGATTGGCTAGTTTGGAAGAATCCAGGTGATAAGAATCACTATACAACCCTAAACCTTAAACCCTGATGAGTTTAAATATAAATATAAAAATTAAATTTGTAATTAAATGATATAAAAAAATATTAAAATAATAGTATTATGGGTTGTAACGTGGTTATATAAAAAATTGTGAGTTATTAATAAAAACAAAATTCATTCTAATTTTATAAGATTAAGTTAGATTTAAAGTTTATTTCTTAAATAGTATCCTAGTTTTTAATACTCTTTTAAAGTATACTGAGTATTATCGCATTATCGATAAAACTTCAGTTTCTAAACTCATAAAAGTAAACTTAAAATTGATGAGTGATGGTAGAAGGAAGGAAATGGTGGCATGGAAGAAAGTGTGATGAAGAGTACATCTACACCAACTCTTTGCCCTAGAGAGGATCATACACATTGCTCCATTGTTTGAGTAGTGAAGTGATTCATCCCTCATTAATTTCTTCCCTGAATAGTGTATTGTAGTTGTAAGTTGTAATGATTGATGCTTTGTCTAAAGCTAGAAATATATGCTTATTTGAATACTGTGTTTACTGCAAATTGTGCAGTTAAATTATGTTATCCAATATCCGTCAATTGCAAAAACTATGAAAAGGAAAAAGTCAATTTCAGATTACTTATCATAGTTTCTATATAAAGTTTATGGACAGTGTAGCGTACGGAACTTTTTGCTTGTCCAAAACTTTCTCAAAATTATTGTTCGTTGACTCTATGCAGAAACATGCCAGAATGGCGAGGACAAATACTCAATGTTCCATTATTATTTTTCATGTAACATATGCAAATTGTCGCCAGAGAACAAAATACTGAAATCTACGTTTTGTTTTCTTTTATTGTTGCCCAATCACCTTTCAGATTTCACTTCTTGCATTTAATTTTTACAGTATAACATATGCACACACAAAAATGTATATAAAACTAAGAATTTTCAGGAATAAAAATTTACATGTCTATATTAAGTAAAAACAATGAAAAAAATATTAGTTATTTAATTTAGATGCACTGGTGGTATGAGTGATTTTTACAACATCATTCAGCCAAGGTTCTCATTAATAATAAAATTATAGATTTTTTTAATAATTGTTTTAAAATTTATATTTGTGATAGTTTTTAATTAGTTTATAATATAATGATCTTCATGTTAACTAGTAGAAACAGTGGCTGTGGCGCATATATGTCCACGTTATTCTTACATACCGAAAACAATTATCAAAATAAAATAACACTTAGTACAACAGTTTTCATAAAAAAAAATAGTTATCCAAATATTGTAAGAATAAAGATAAAATTGTAAAAAAAAGTGTAAACTTTAAATAGCTATGTGAATTGGTATAAAATTATATTCATACACTAAATTTAAACTAAGGGGTTTAAATTTAAAGGTTTGGTCTCATTAAACAACTAAATCTCACTATCTTGTTGAACCAATATAAGTTTTTGTAGTTTTTTCCTTTCTTTGTAAAAAGATTTAAAACCATCTATGTGGACTTGTCTTTAATTCTAACAGTTCACTTCTTCCGTCATATATTTGTCTTTTTCCTATTTTCTTTTTATCTGTGTTATATTTTAATATAGTCACAGTAAAATTTCTACAAAAATAATTGTAAGTGTTTACTATAAAAATAAACTGACAATCTGTGGTTGGATTCTTTTAACTTCCCCATTGTTTGTACTATTTTTTCTCCCTCTTCTTCATTCATGCCTATTAATGATCTTGAAAGGAATGAATTTGTCTTGCTTGTCTTCTCGACCCACAGAAGGTACTCAACATTTTCAGCCAATGGAACATGAAATAGAATTTATCTTAATCAGTTGCCGACATACTTGTTGAGATCAAGATTTATTTTATGTATAAATGGTCTGTATGTGAAAGACACATATATCAGATATCGACAATCGAAAGACACTTATAGGATAAGTATCGGTGAAGTGTTCAATTCAAAAAATATTTGTTGAATTTCTGACAATTTTAACAGGATTCTAACATAATTTTAATAAAGATAAACACATTAATTTTCTAAAAATTTAAATTTAGATGAATTTTTAATATGATTATAAAAATAATAAAGAAATCATTTTGAATTAGTCATGAAAAAAACTGAAACATACTTATGTAAATAAATCTTTATTATTAATTTATATAATTCATGTTTATATAATATCCTACGTTTTAAAAATTATATGTATTTCTCTATCCTACATAGGTTAATAATAATACCACATGCGCCTTACCACTTGTGTTCTGTTCTGTTTACAGTAGTGAAACCACTCTTTAGAGAATCTAAATTTGAAAATTGTGGTAATGAAGAAGAGAGCACTGCAACAGAGAGCAGAGTGAAATGAGTTTATTTATTACGACATTGAAGTTCTACGTTTAGAAAGAGACGGAGATAACAGAACATGCCCATGTGGTATGCCATAATAAATTCCCGTCCTTTATGAAAGGTTGCAAACCATCTACCATACGGGAATCCTTGACATATTTCGCCATATCCTTGTCACTTTTATTGTATGCAGTTATATAATTTTGGCATATTAGGTTCTCACGTCATATGCATATCCTGGAGAAGGGCGTAGAAGAAAAGCACGAGCGTAGACAAAAGAAAATAATTATTTTTTTTTCCCAAGGACAAGAATCAGAATGCCAAAATAGCAACAGCAGAAAATAAGACATTGGAAGCGATGAAACAGACAACGTGAATTCAATAGACTCTGCACACAATGATGACCTTCAGTGAGGTTCTCAGGATATGAAACTCTTAAATTACTTGCATAACCACCTAGAAAAAAGCCTATCGTTTTATCTTCAATTTAAATCTAACGCGCAACGATGACACATGCAGACATTTCTCAATGAACAAATCCATGGAAGTCAATTTCGGGCAAACCTTCCTCTTCAATTTTTGTTGGAAGCTACATCATACACTATAGTTATTACAACAGTCATGCTATATAGAAAATAGCTAAACTTTGACAAATTTCGGTTCAATTCGGGAGTGGAATGTAATTGTGAATATATGCAAAGTCTATATGATGCCTATACAAGTTACTATACGGCTATTACTATTACATGAAATTATTTTTTATTTTGGGAGTGAGGTTGGGTGTAATGACAAAAATGTGGCTCTAAGTACTTGTGAAATTTCTCTACTTTCTCGCACTCGCTGTTAATCACCGAGGTGCTCTTCTTCCTTAAAGTACTTTCTGGTTAGGAGCCTTATCAATTTAGGTGCAGTTACACCCCATCACTTGCTAATTCGAATTTGTGTACATACTGAAAGCCTTCCGAAATATTGGGTATTGCTTTCTATCATCTCCCCGGGTCATTTACTCTTTTCATGCTCTGTTGGTTGAGTTGTAACCATGACTGAACATGTGCTATTTCTCGATCCTAAATCTGCAATGATAAGCCCAAGCAAAACCGATAAATAAAGGACATGGCAAAGACCTACAGGCACAGCATAGTATCATTTTAAAATACCAAACTATCGATAGCTTAAGTATTCTGAATACCCTATCTCGCATCTCAGTTATATATATAACTAACTCTACACATCAGTACTTTCATGTTAGCATTTAAGATCGGTCCCTAGCTGGGATGCTAGCATCATAGGACATGAAAAATGTATGACGCCTAGGAACGCAAGTTAATTATCATACCGAATACAAGGTTTCTTAGATACCAAGGAGAAAAAATACACCAACATACCAACAGCCTCCTAATGTACTATGATACAGACACTAGAATGGATGGAACAACAATCCTAAACCTTAAAAGGGATATACATTAGAATTTGCATTTGTTATATCCATCATTAGTCTCATATCCTACATTCGCTTAATTAAATAACATTTCATTTCCCTCCAGCACGGCATAGAGAACCTGTACTCCATGATAACAATAGTGTCAAGGAATTTCACGACACTAAAATTTAATAAAAAAGAAAAGGTATAGAAGACGGGGTAAAAAGTGTTATTTATAACTAGATACATCTTTTTCATTGTTCTATTTAAAAATATACCAGAATATTACACACAAGAAATTGATTACATCAGCAAAAGACTAGGCCCTGTTTGAAGACGGACTTAATACTATAGTACTTGGGTGATGCCATCATGTCACATTTCTCAGCTCTAAAAGGTTACAACGTCCATGCTTATTATCAAAAACTGTACAGCAATTTATGGGAAAAAACTTTCATGCCATAAAATTGCTAAATGATCTATTTCACCATCTTGTAAACATTATTGCATGGCATCACAAACAGAACATATTAAGTATAGAAATGTTTGAAGAAAAAATAAAGTAAGATTCACCATGTAGCTGCTTATGCAGTCCCTGTTATCAATCGTTCCCGTTCATCTAGCTTCTTGACCTTTACAATGCCCAAGAGCACTTGAAAACCAAAGATTGCACAGAATATATATCCTACAATGGCAGGCACCTGAAAAAGATAATCCGTGACTGAGCACTGAGATCACACCACATAAAAAAGAGATGCAAGATGGGAACAGCTTACACGAATTGAATTGAGATACAAAACTGTTGCAAGATTGATTAGGCTACCAGCAGCCACTGCCTGTTAATTGACAAAAAGGTAACATGAATATGAGAATGTGTTTCATAGTTTTTTAATATTTAAAAATTGATTTTTAAAAGTGAAATGGAGAAAGTTGAAAATCAAAGCAACTTCGAGATGATCTTGTTTTTTAGTATTAAATTTCATAAACTAAAAATGAGATAATAAATTTGAAAGCAAATTTAACATGAATATAAGAATGTGTTTCAAAGTTTTTTTAATATTTAAAAATTATTATTAAAACAGTTTTTAAAAGTGAAATGGAGAATATGAATAATAGAAAACTGAAAGTTGAAAATCAAAGCAACTCCGAGATGTTCTTGTTTTTTAGTATTAAATTTCATAAACTAAAAATGAGATAATAAATTTGAAAGCAAATTTCAAAACCTACTCGTCAAAACAGGTTATTTAAACAAAAAAACAGAAAACAGTTTTCAAACCAAGAAACAAACAGAACCCATAACATCCCAACAGATTTTCCAAGTGTCTCCTCCAGTAATATTATTATTCATTAATGAGAACAAGGATTCAAGAAACACACATCTTGCTTTCAATAGGTTCAGGTATAAAAGCATGAAATTGTGTCCAAGAGTCAACAACTATTTATACACACGTCCATCAATCATTTAAAAGCCATCGGAGAAATAGAAAAATATTGAGATTTTGAATACAAGTATGTTATAAGGTAGACATCATACAGTTACACCTTTGCAGTATTTGAAATATAACTGGATGCATGGGCAGTTAGGCACTCGAAATGTAGGCATAAAAAGTATAAAAGACAGATAAATGAGAGTTACATTCATCTACAAACGCATATACAAGTTGATTTAATATAGTACTGTATTGCCACCACATGAAAATAGCTATTCTCATTTCCATAAAACTTAGATTTTGCAAGAGTGACCATACAACAGGGGAGCCAAGAGATGCTTACAGTAGATATTGAGGTCATATCCTAACCAGAAAGAATGACAATGTTCTACACCAGTAAAACAAACTTTAGCAAAGGGATGAAACATGTAAACTTTATGGTTCAAATAAGTGATAAGTTAGCTTGACTCACATTCCCTATAGTCTTCTGGACTGCAGCAACACGTTGGAATGCCCTCTCAGATTCCAAAGTTCTAACTCGGAGCTTTAGATCACCTTGCTCCTGTGGAAAAATTACGTTCAATAACCAGTGATTTAGAATAGTAAAAGTTCAAAACAAACAACAGGTATGAGTCATGTTAATTTGAATTATATTTCTGAAAATCAGGGAAATACCAGTTTTTGGATAATTTCAGCGAGCTTGTCAATCCTATCAGCCTGTCTGAACAAGTTGTAAAATGCTTGAGATTGTCTATCCCATCTCTTCCTGAAGTCCTGTAGGTCATAAGATAGGTATGAGAGAAAGAAATCATCATATTTACTGAACTCACAATAGATCATGTTTGTGACTACCTTTAGGACAACTTCAACCCCAGCTTCACGAAACCTTAGCAACTCCAGGGCATAACTACATGGTCAGGACGGTTAGTTGCATCAGATACATAAAACATAAATTTGATATAAACAATTGAAAATAATTCAAAAATTAAAAATTATGAAGACAATATTTACGGTTTGGCAATCTCAGTAATATCAAAACGTGGATCAAGCCCCTTTCCAATGCCATCCAACACTGCACAGACAAAAATTTACTTATTGCCTTACAACCACACGCATCAGATATCCAAATTCATGCATTAATAGGGGTGTTTGTAGGTTGGGTTTGGAAGGATTTAGGCAAATCCATTACCCAACCCACTAAAAAATTATTGGGTTTGGTTGGGTTGGCTTTTTGTACTTTTGATGTTAAACCTAATCCAACCCAAATCCACTTTTGATCGGGTTGGATTGAGTTGGGTCAATTGGGTCAAAATTTGAAAAAATTTCCCTTTTTTGTTGATAGTTGTAATTTTCAAGTATCAAATCAAACTAACTAAAAAATAGCACAACCTTTACAAAAGTTAATTCAAGACTTAAGTAAGCAAATAAGTCAAGTCATAACAAGTTTATCCAAACCAATTCAAGACATGAAAAGAAAAACATAACACAATTTATTCATAACACGAATATAAGAGTGGATCTTGAGTCACTCATACTAAACTCATCATCCAACCCGTATAAGAGTGGATTAGTTTGAATTGGGTCAGATTTGACCCAATCATAAATGAAACCCAACCCAAACTAAATGGGTTGGATTGGGTCGAGTTGAATCACTGGTAACTTGACTCAATGAACACCCCTATGCATTAATTACATTTACCTGAGAAGGCTCTAACAACAAATGTGAATGTAGCAGGAAATCGGAATGGCTGGTCTCCTGCAATAGATAATAAATCTTCACCTGTTTAAAGCAAGAGAGATGGTATCATAATACATCCCTATTCCAAACTAAGCAAGCAATAAGCCCATGGGTTGCATAATTATCAAACTAAGGGAAAATAATATTCAATAATTTGAGTTACTGGATGTTTGTGATGTGTAATACTTTTAGTTGAGGCAAGTGAAAGCCAAACTTTAGAAACAAAATCATTATAACCAATAAGGAAAAACCCAACCAAATTTAAAACAAATAAAAGATAAAAATGCCTAAATAAAATCAAGGTATATGCAATTCAGCATGGACTTTTCAATTTTCACCAACTTGTATGCTACTGCATACAATTTAATGATCCTCAAGAATTATTGATCCGACATTCATAAAGTTTTAATTGCAAATAAAAATATCGTAGCTGGGTAGGAGATTACCTGCATATTATACATTCTGACCAAACGCTATTTTTATCTTCACATATGGCAGATAAATGAAAAACAATACTTGTATGCTCATTTATATAGCCTTAACTTAAAATATGTATTCAGTTACACCAGGTGCATTACCAATAGCAGCCAGACGTTGTTTCTTCTTCTTAATTTTTTCCTCCTTGCTTAATGGTTTTTTGAATCCAAGTTCAGTTGTCGCTACTTCTCTCTCACGCCTTTGTGCAGCCAGGCGCTCTTCAAAACTGTAGAAGACAATAAATTCAAGGTTAAACATAACTAATCAGTACCATAAGTTGTTCTTGAGATAAAAACTGCTAGGAATCCAGAAATTGGTTGAGTTTTAAGGGAGAGAGAAACAGGGAAGAAGAAAATTAAATTTTTTTTAAGCATTTTCTGCACTAGAGCCAATACCCAGTTTCCCAAAAGATAACGAAACAGAATAGACTCACTTCTAATACATCCTCTTCCTTATTTATCTAAAAAAAAAAACCCTTCAGTTGTTCAAATTGTCCCCAACTAACTACTCTGACTGTTCCTTAAAAACATCTCCTTCCTCTATGCCCCAATAAGATAACCTAATAAATCCAAAACAGATCAGAAAGCTGTAAAAAAATTCAGATAGAAATTGGCTCATTTCTAACATCATAATAAATCAGGACAGACAGGTGTTTCTCCACAAACCCCATTCAACAAGCAATGCATTTCAGCTTCTGACATGACTGTCATAAATGAAACAAACCAAAGAACTATCTAACGAAAATATATTGAATCTGCAAAACCAGTCTTCAAGATGAAATGTTTGACTCAGATTCTACAATTTAGGATATGTTTAAGTTTTTTTCTGAATTGTAATCTGTATTACAATCAACAATTTATAAGTTATAGTACAGCCCGTCCTGGTACTTTTCCATATGATGATATTAACTTGAGATAATATCATTGTTTAAGTACTGGAGGTGTTTACATTTATGGTATATCCCCCACTAAATTGGTCTATAAATACCTGTCAAGGAAGAATTGTGCTGTTCTTCTAACAGCAGTCATATCTCCAGTAGGGACAAGAACTCCCATTTGAATCATTGCTTGTAGAACCTAATAGACCAGAACACAAGCTTCATTTGGTAAGTATTTGAGTAAATAATGTGATATCGTATGGTATTCATATAGACACGGATCATGAAAAGAATCTACCTTCTCTGGATCCTTCTCATAAACCCCATAAAATGCTTCAAGCAAACCTTCTCGAATATTTGGACTGATACTGTAAGGCACAAACAATACCAGACATATTTGTAAGGAAAACCATCTCACGAAGCTTTAAGTATGTGCTGCTGGTGAATTTATAAATAAAATTGCCACAAAGGACAAAGAACATACCTCCCCATCATTCCAAAGTCATAGAAGATCAACCTTCCACCATTGACATCATCAACTGCAATATTTCCAGGATGCTGCAGGAACAATGTAAACATGTATTGATTACAAAAAAAAATCATCTGAAAGGAATACAGTCCTTTTGGGTCCATCTCATAGCTATGAATATTAATCATAAAACAGGTGGCTTGCATCTCATTCTTTCAACAATAGATGCTAATGTTGCAGCATAAGAGCAAGTTCAAAGACAGTTACCAATTTGGCATTACTATACAATTTACCAGATAGTCAATCCATATATAACAATATATATATATAGATTTCTGATATCAATACTAAAAATACAAACTCACAGGGTCAGCATGGAAGAAACCATGTGATAAAATTTGTTCCAAGTATGACTCAACAGCATATCTTCCTAACCTGTAGAAGATAACAAATAATAATTTGAATCAAGTTAGGTTCCATCCTCAACAGAGATGCATAAAAGTAAAAGGTAACAATGTAACAGGTTCATAGTGATTTTGACAGCATATAAATAAAGATTCTACTAAACTTTTGCGGTCAACACCCAATTGATCTAAAGCTTGTATTTTGTTTATTTTAATTCCTGGAACATACTCCATTGTCAGAATCTGCATTGGCAACATAGATTGCAAATAAATAAGTTATCAGACATAAAAATGGAAATGTGTATCATTACATTACAAGGGTAATGAAGGTTAAACCTGTGGTGTTGTATAATCCCAGTATATTGTAGGAACTTTCACATAATCCATGTTCTTAAAGTTACTTGCAAACAATTCTGCATTAGCAGCCTCCTTGGTGTAATCAATCTCCTGAAAATTATTAATTCATGTTGCAGAAACAAGTCAGAGAATGTGATTTGCTGAGAACACATGCATACATCATACCAAAACAAGAACACATTCACAACTCAAGTGACTGGAATGATCACTCTTATGTATGATCTAAGTCCAGTTTGTATTATTTAGATGGTTTTCTTAGTTCTTACATCAAGATTTTTTCATACGTAAACCATCTATGATAATGCAACACTATGATCTAGCTTCTGGTAATCCATGCAAGCATTAAATTCTCTAAAACTTCTCTGTCTTCCTAATCTTGGCATCAATGACACAAGAAACTCGTTATCATACATCAATAGAATGTAGCACAGTAACACTAGCAAATTAATATTACTGTTTGCAGTTCTTAAAACATCCAACAAAATATGAAATCTGGGACACCCAAAAAGTATGCCTCTTTTTTGAAGGACTACAGCTGCAGGTCATAACAAAGTACCTTTGCAGGCCACCTAATCCCTTCTCTCCAAACAACTCAAATATAGTTATATCCTTTGTCTTTGAGAACCTACACCCAGCACAATTCTAGTATCTTTATCATGAAAGCCTCCCATGAAGCAGAGGAACTCTTCAGCTTTCTCGCATGCAATTCCACAGAACATAAAAACTTAAAACCTTTGGCCTAATCTCAAACTCTATACAAGAAGTGTTTCTCTACAATCTTATTATTTGACCTCACTTTATAACAGTATTAGACCAAGATGATGGGGAACAAGACAATTTACTTATTTCAGTTCAGTAAACCCAAGTAATATAAGAATTCCAGAAATCATCACCTGATATAAGACAGAGGCACACTCATCATAAATAGCAACCCAATCCCTCTTTGCACCATCTGATTTTGGATCAAGCTTTTGAAGATATTCAGCAATAACCTGGGGTTAAAGAAAAAACATTGGTACCAGTGTTCTATGCAGTAAAAATAATCCGAGGATGGAAGTGCAACTACAAGAAACATTCATTAAGTAAAGGGAAAATTGCACTTACCATTTTTAAGGTTAAACTAAATGACACACACATCCCCTCTTGTTTTGAAATAGATACTTATCTCCCTTATGTTTTTAATAAAATGACACTCCCACTCCTTATAACTTTTAATTAGACATGTACCTCCTTTATGTTTTCACTAATGACACTCACCTCTCTTACGTTTTTTAAAAAGTGACACTCAGCTCCCTTATTCTATTTATAAAAAAAATGTTTATAAAAAACTCTTTAATTTTTAATTTTCTTAAGTTTTTATTTAAGTTTTACTCTGACATTTTTAAAAATACAAGGAAGATGAGAGTCATTTACTAAATACATAAGCAAGGTGAATGTCTATTTAAAAACTAGAGGGGGAATTAATGATATTTTATTAAAACATAAGAGAGATGAAGGTTTATTTTAAAACTAGAGGGGATGTAAGTGTCATTGAGCATAAGCTCAGGAGAGATAAGTGCAATTTTCCCTAAAGAGAATACAGATGAAATATTTAGGTTCATATCCATAATATAGTACGAACTTTGAAGAGCACTTGTTAGGTTTGGAATGTTAAACAAAACTATTAGGAGATAAACTTGAGAGAAAATAACAGAATTATCAAAAAGTTAAATCGGATCTTTGCAAAACACCATAAAAAAATAACAGGAAAGCCTAAGTTATGACACTGACCCTCAGATTTTTAAGATCAATATCAAAAAGACCCTTGAGACCAGGCCTTTGCACTTTAATAGCAACTTCCTTTCCCTTTAATCTTGCACGATGAACCTGACCTGTATTAGAAAAAATAGAAGAGTTGACTATTCCCATCTTCTCATCAAATATGAATATACAATACAGGATGGGTAAAGTAAAACGATTACCAAGACTTGCAGCAGCTATTGGTTCATAGTCAAACTGATCAAATATATCACCTAAAGGAGATCCAAGCTCTTCTTCAACAATAGCTATAGAGGTCTCCGAAGGAAATGGAGGAACTTGATCCTGAACCCAAAATACGAAGCAACTAAGGCCCCGAAGAAATGCAACCTTTGTTTTTTTTTATTTTAATTTATGTTTTTTTTACATGTAGATTTATGTCAAGATCATCTTGTCATCAGCTTCAGAACTCAGGGGAAACATTTTCAACAACCCTTTTATTACTTGCTACTGAAGTATATGAGCAAGATGAAAAACTTAGACCACAAGAATACTGGAATTACAAACAAATCATTCAATCCTATAACAAGAAATATGTTTCTTAATTAATAAACTACATCAAAATGTGTCTAGGTCATTTGGCATTCCGTTTATGGACACATGTTGATTAGGCACAACTTAAGACGAGAAATGAAAATGTATTTTAGCATAATAAAGTGTAGATGTAACTTCAATCTAGGACTACTCTTAACTAGATTGAAAGTTCATTACAAGATTAACAAAAGTAAAACATTTACATCCTTCTTGATTAAAAAATTGCCCTGACCTCCCTTATTATATATCAAAGTCCTGCTTGTTCATGCACATATTTTATTAAAAAACTAAATAGATTCCCTGATTTTATGTACAAATCATAATATAGTATCTTTCTTGATTGAAAAATTACACCACCCTCATCCTTTATATTATATTAAAGTCTTGCTTACACTTTTTCTTTAAAGTGCACATATTTCAATATCATGGTATCTTTAAAAATAACAAAAGCAAGGATGTGCAAAGGAGGTATAATTCTTCAATCAGAAAAGGGTGTAAGTGTAAGAAGCATTGTTGACCTCAAAGGAAGTCACTGTAATCACTCCAACTTGATTGATAATCTTATACTTTGTGAGACACAAAAAAGGACCATAGTAGAATAAGGAACAGTCAACAGAATGCTCGAATATAACTAGAAAGTCACATCCCATGCATACAGAAACAAATTTATATGCAAGAATTTTAGCCTTTCATCTTTTTATTAAATGATAAATATGACCAGTAACAAAAATTAGTTCAAAGATCTCAATGCAGGGAAATAAATTGTGTTCAACACTCCAATTTACCTGAAGTTCGGACAACTGGTCAACATATTCTTGAGGAAGAATGTCCACCCTTGTAGAGAACTGCTGGCCAATTTTGATGAATGTAGGACCTAATCTCAGGATGCTTTCCTTCAGCCATTTGGCAAGGGCCTTCCGCCTTAAGGTTTGCTTTTCCTCAGTCATTCCTCCTGCAAATATTACCTTCAGATCAAATAAAAACAGAAACTGATATCCAATAAATTCAACACAGAAACACTACATAGACTAACAGATCTTTCGGTTGTAGTTAGGAGTAAGCTATAAAACAGATGTCGATCGTAAATACCATAAATTAACATTGTAAATACCAATAAGAAAAGATGGTTTTCGAAGGTTTCCTTAATTGTGGCAATGGCAACCTCTACCTCACTTTACTTGTAGCCTCTTCTTATAAATTTTGAGCAATCCTCACCTCATAACCCGATTTATGGGTTGAATTAGGTCTTAAACCCAAATTCTAAGATGGTATGAAAGCTTATTTTAAACTTGTAACTAAATAACATGTATTTGTATACACACTAGATATTCAATCCTGAAAAATGTGAGCATGTTGTTATTGGACCACCCATGCTTCAATGTTTAATCCTAGACATGAAGATGTTGAGATCTCACGTTAACAAGAGATATGATGGTTAACATAGTCCTTATAAGGTTTAGGCCATTCTCACCTTACAAGTTGATTTTAAGGTTACTTAGGCCTTAAATCCAAATTTTAAGTTGCTTAAGAGTTTTATCTTTGACCCATTACTAGGCCACCTATATTACCACGATTCAGGCTCATAACCCAATGCATGAGGGTGTTTTGAAAAGTCCTTGCCAATCACCCCAAGTTCAACTTAATCACAGCCTCTTTGAACCACTTTCATTGTGTTGGGTGAGGAGGGGATATTCAGTCCCTCAACAATTAAGATATATGGCCAGAGTAGTCCTTGCAAAGTGAGGGCAACAATAACCTAATAAGTCAGTTGTGTAGAATTGAGTTAGGCCTTAGACTCAAATTCTAAAATAATATCAAAGCCTATCATAGATCAATTATTGGTCACTCATATTTGCCTACACTCTATATGTCCAGATATAGGCTTGAGGGCATGTTATTAGATCACCCACATTTGTCCTCAATCTAGATATCCAATCTTGGGCATTGCCACGTTGGGAGTGTGTTGAGATCCCATCTTGACTAGAGATGTAACTAATGTATTTAGTATAGGGCTTTGGTAATCCTCACCTTATAAACTAGTTTAGTAGAGCTGAATTAAGCCTTAAATCCAAATTCAAAGATATATCAAAGTATATCTTACACTCATTATTTGACCACCCACACATTAATACACACAAAACCTGGGCATGAAGGGATATTTCGAAAAGTCTCCTTGGTTATGCACACCCTTAGTCGCATTAATTACAACCTCTTTGGAACAACTTCACAGTGTGGGGGGGAGTCTTGCATCTTCTAGAGATATGGTTTATGTAGTTCTCATAAAGCTTGGCAATCCTCACCTTAAAAGAACTTTATATATGGTTGAATTAAACCCTAAGTCCAAATTCTTAGATGATATAAGAGTCTATCCAAAATTTCTTATTAGGTCCCCTATATTTTTACACTCTAGGTAGATCTTTATTCTTAGGTGTAAACGGGTTTTTTCATTGGGTTGTCCGCATTTGTCAGCAGTCTACATGTCTGGTCCAAAACATGACAGGGTGTATTAAGATCTCATTAACTAGAGATATGTGCAATATCCTTATTTGGTGTCCTTCTAAAAATGGTAATGTAACTTCATAACACTAGTGTGATTAATGTTGAAGTTTTATGCCAGTTAAGAGTTGAAAATGTAGCAATAGTCAACAATGCTAACACAACTAACCTACCATGACATGCACTCCAATTTCTATACTTCGATATCATAATTTTGCATAGGAAGGTATCAAGTAGTTGCAAAGGCATATAGTACCACTCCAACGATTAAGAAACCTAAGGTGTTAGTGGTGAAAAATAACATAACAAATCACACACCTCGCATATTCTGTACTCAAGTCATTGAATTAGTTTCCACGTGATTAAAAAACGTTCCAAACATCCCAACAAAATTGGTTTATGATTGCAATCGCTACTTGATTAACATAATACTAGAAATTCCGCCAGTAAGAAATCATGGTAGATTGTATCTGTCTAATAAGTAACCTAAATTCCTGGAGATGACCCAGCAGATTTGTGAGCACTTCAAACACATTATTGTATGCGGAAATTTGTTTAGAGTAGAACCAATGTTTCTACAAGTTAAGTCGAATCAAGTTATACATAAAATACGGCATAACCAACATATTGATGATGATAACAACAAATTCCAGCGGATCGAAACAATTGTTTAACTCTTGGGTGGACTAACCTTTGTAAGAGAACTTCTGGCTGTTCAGCCAAACCTTAAAGATGAACGTGGCAACAAATCCCCAAATTTCCAAAGTTCTTTGTATAGTAGAGTAAGTCTTGAACCTGCTCCAACGACCCCCAGGCGCAACTGCCACCTGCGAAAAACCAAACGCCCATACTTAATTTCATGTCAACACAAAGAACCTGCTCGTACGCAATCAAAACAACAAACCTCGACTTGTTCGTTCCCGGTTTGCTTAAACCACGCGTCTTCTTTTCCAATTTCCTCCAATCTTTTCTTCCTCTCATCCTCGTTCAGCTTGGACGCTTCAACCTCCACCACCACCTCCGCAGCAACTCCGTTTCCGTTTTCATAACCGTACGTCACCAAGCTCCCATTACTGGCGCCGTTAGCGAATCCCTCGACAGCGCCATTGCCGTCGGCAACATCTCGGCCCCTTCCATTAGCGGCAGGAACGCCGTTCCCACTCCATTTGACGTCATCCACTCGCTCAGCCAGCGCAGAATCATCTCTGGAGGCGCGGATTCGCGCGGCGTGAAGAGTGACGTTGGAGGCGGCGTGGCGAGAAAAGGAATAAGCAGAGGAGGGGAGCTTGGAGAGGGAAATACGGCGTTTGAGGGTGACATGTGGAGAGAGGAAATGAAGTTCAGGTAAATGGAGAGGAGAAGACATAGCCATGAATGGGAAGTTTATAGATAGAGAATTGCTAAGGATTATAGTTTGAGCATGATTTTCATGGCGAATGAGGAACCAATGTGACAGTGGAAAACTGAAGTAGAAGGAGACAGAGGAAGAGTGTAGTGAAACACAGTGAAAGGAGGAGAAGGGGTGGAGAGGAAGGGAACACGTGGCATTATGGAATATGAGCCATAAAATCTTTATTTATTTTTGTTTATTTATTAATTAATATCATGGATGTGTGTATGGGTTTGGTACGGTGGAGGATGGAGAAAAAATGGATAATTGATTTTTATGTGCTTTGAAAATAAAAATAAAAATAATTTATGGAATTTCATATTTTTACATTTTTTTACTTTCACATATTTTACTCTGTCATCTTATTATTTATTGATGGTCAATTATGGTTAATTAGCTCTGTCGCTATAAAATGATTGATAACATATAAGATTATAATGTTGATGTAAACACACATTTGACATTAATCTTCATAATTTATGTCACATTTACAAATGGAGAACACATGGGTGCAAAAAATTATAAATTGCTCTTTAAATTATTTGAAAGTAGGGAAACAATCAAAAATTCATTATTTTTTACATTTGATTAAATCATATATTCATGTATAAATAAGTAATAGTTTTATAAATATTAATAATGGTATTGTTTGTCTATTTATTTATTTTTAAATTATATTTATGTTATTATGTACACAGACGACAACATCTAAACATTCACATACAAATCTTTATAAGTGTCTAATCCAGTACATTTTGGGATACCAAATCAATTTTCACTTAAGTTATGTCATTAACATAATTTGTGTGTACAAAATTCTTACTTATCATTAAGATTAATTAGATAATTTGTGTCATATTGGCTCATCAGCACATAGATTCTTTTGACCCTATAAAGACACTTATGAGACAAGACAACTGTATGCATTTAATGTCGAGCACATACTTGAATGTTGAAGGACCTCTTGCATTTACTCTCCCACTCTCACAAAAACCAACATTTGAGGCCCACTAGGTGTCGACACTAAAGAATTTGAAGGAAATAAGTAACATGAAAGACTAGATCTTTCTGAACTATACAATGACACATGTTATAGAAAAAAATCATATTATATTATTTCTAAAATGAGTTAAGATTAATATTGACGATGTTGTCAGATATCATTAGAGTCATTTTAAGGATAATAAGGTAGAATATATTAATAATTTCATTGTCTATCTAAAAATTCAAATTCTATTGAGTGAGATTTTTGAAGTTAGGAAAGTGATTTTTTTGTAATGGTTGGAATGTGATTGATTATTCATGTGTCACACTTTCCATAATTCATGCTTTAACTTCTCTAAAGTTTTCATTGGAATATAGTGAGGAAGATTTATTCTACTTAAAGTTTGCAATGTCCCACATCTTTCATTCGTAAATGTAATAAGTGTTGATATTTTTGGATTGAGGGTTTTAAAAAATTAAATTTATTTTAATTTAACATTTTATCCTAGTTGTAAAGTTGAATTTTTATAGGAATGGTTATAACTTACTAGAACTTAAGTTTTTTGGGTTGGCTGTGAAGTTGATTTTTATAGGAATGGTCATAACCCACTAGAATTTATTTCTTTTTTGGGAGGGTTAGACATATATTTGATTTAAAACTCGTATTCTTATTTGTATTGGGTGTTAGATGTGTCTTTATAAAAGTTCAATACGATTTTATATATTTTATATATGAATTACAAATCTTTTAAGTTTATTTTATTAGTAAACATCTAATAATTTATTGTATTATTAATTTAAATAAAATCATTAATTTTTTTTTTATATTATTATATAATATATGTTTTGTTTTTTTTTATCAGTAAAGAATAAATAAAATAAAACGAGACACTTCAGGAGTGTCTCAACCTTTATACAAAAACAAGATCAAGTTTCTAACACCCAATCAGCTAGGGAACCGACAAACATTACAACACAATAATCATAGTAACAAACCAGAACAAGATACAAGATCCCAACAAACACAGAACAACGACGCTCCAAAGAAAACACACCCTTTAATCAGGATACAAAAACCAACAACTAAACAAGAACTTTATCAGAGCCAAAAGTACGTCAAACATCCAAATGCTTAAACCAACAAACCGATCCTACGAGAGGAAACCAAAAAACCAAATTGAACCTGCACAAAGTAGACCACAACTTCCAAAAGTGGCCAAATCATAACCATAATCATCAAACATCCATCTCTCAAACTCATACATCATAAAGATTCCAGCTCAAATCGAGTGGGATAGAACAAATGAACATTTTCTTTTCGATAACATTTTATTTATTTATATATATATATGTATTATTTGTGTGTATGTCTTACATAGAAAATTCGCTTAACAAAATTTTCTTTCATAAAGTTTCATAAAGACTTATAATTAGGTTTCTTTATAAATTATAATTTATCATATTTTATATATATACTATACTTATTTATAAGTATTTATGGTTATTATATTATTAATATTTAACATCATCAATTTGATTTTGTGGGTTTATGACTCACCTTTAACCGTTTTCTTGTATTAATTGGGAGGTTACTTGGCACAATCAATTGCAATCAATGGGAGGTTAATTGCCACAATCAATTGTCATCAAAGGGAGGTTAATTACCATTAATTGTATTTATTATTGTTGTCTCCTAAAACCACTATATATAGTGGCTTCCTTCAAGCAATGTAACACACAACAAACAGCAATAACACACACTTGCTTCCTCTCTCTTTTCCTATACTCTCTATTTCTGCTTTTGGGTGTAAGTGTTTAACCCATATAGAGAGAATTTGTTTTGGGACTATTTATCTATTAGCCTGAGAGGAATTGATTGTACTCCCAGTACCATTATAGTGGAAGTTTTGGCTCTCTCGTCGGTGGTTTTTTACCTCTATTTAAGGGGTTTTCCACCTAAAAATTTCTGGTATCATTCTCATTTTTCCTTGTTACTTTAATTTCTCATAATCTTTGGCTGAAATTATCACGCTTCCGCACACGATATCCCTACAAATTGGTATCAGAGCTTTTCGATAATTCAACCAGGATCTATTGTTCAATAATGTCAAAATTGGATATTGAGAAATTTGATGGTAAAA